>Ga0302253_1000025_pt1 | contig 227461 bp, 152 predicted proteins | sample AAG_RA_Trp_MG_FD_193537 | JGI IMG/M metagenome (GOLD analysis project Ga0302253, IMG submission 193537) | Enriched activated sludge microbial communities from anaerobic digester in WTTP, New Holstein, Wisconsin, United States - AAG_RA_Trp | ecosystem: Engineered > Bioreactor > Anaerobic >... | reverse complement strand
TAAAATCCTGATGATCTGTTCTTCCCTGAACCTGTTTCTTTTCATAATGCTTTCCTCCTTAATGTTTTCTACATTATAGGAGAAATCACTAACTTTTCAATGGTACTATTTTCGGGGGGCACGTCACCAATACTTCACTTGCTTCAAATTTTGCTGATTCTTCCATTTGCTTTTTGAAATAAAACATTTATCACGAACCCCTGCGACATCTTCTTCTAAGTAAAATATTTCAATTAGTTCCTCAATTGTTTTATATACTGGTGCATCAAATTCTAGTCTACATTCTGTGCAAAGATACTGGGGCTTTTTTCTCATTCTCTTATTAGGATATCTGCTATTACATTTCGGGCATAATGGGACGGGGACATAATCAAAGTTTTTTTCACGTGGTCAATAAATTCTCGCTGTTCAACAGAATCGTTTTGATCTCTAAAAAGTTGAGTATATTTTGAAGTCACTTCTCGTTCGTACTCATTGTATTTCCTTGGGTGGGAACGATGCTGTAATGTTAATGTTTCTAAGCTGCCACATATTTCGCATTCATTTTTAATAATTTCATTTCTTCTTTCTTTCCAATCATTTGTATGCCACGATCTTTTCCCTTCTTTATAATCATTCCAATATATATGTTTTGCATGGTCTTGAGTAATCTCTCCATTAGCTAATTTTTCCTTTAACTCGATAATTTCTTTAAGTGTCAACATAATCCACTTTAACCTTACCTATTTTCATAGAATTTTGTCCGAAATCAATCAAAGTTTTTTACTTTTCGCCCTTTTTCTCAATCTTCTTGACCATTTTTTCAATTTCTTTTATATCCTCAGCATCGGCTTTTTCGGCTTCAGCTTTTCGGCGGTTACTATCGAATTGCTCATATCGTTCTTCCGCGAGTTGTTGAGCAACGGTCGCTTTTATCTTTCCCGCGTGTGTCAATAATTCTCGTTCGTTGAAAGATAAAAACGCATTGAGTTTTTCATCCCACATTGCCATCGTCATGGCTTTTCGTCTTTTCGCCTGATCTTCCGCGTAATCTAAATACATAGTTACAATCCGATTGAGTTCTTCAACTTCATCTTTCTGTAAATAATTTTTAGCGATGCCAACATCTCCCTTACGAACAATTGACCCTTTCCAGGAGGTTAATCCCATATTCGTTTTCGTAGGATCGCTTCGATCTTCTATAATTTCCGCGGCGGTTTTACCTGTTATTGCCCAGAGCATTTTGTTCTGAACTTTCTTGAAAAATTCCTGAGCTTGCTGTGATGTTTTATCGTAATCGACAGCGGTTGCGTAAATATCTCTTATTTTCTGATAAAACCGTTTCTCAGATGCCCTGATATCCCGGATACGAGCCAACCACTCATCAAAATAATCCCATTTCTTAACTTGTTTCAGGCGGTCATCATCCATTGCAAAACCTTTGATGAGATATTCTTTCAAAACAGTATTTGCCCATCTTCTAAATTGTACGCCACGTAGGGAGCGAACCCTATAGCCAACGGCAAGAATAGCGTCAAGATTATAAAAATTTGTTTTATACTGTTTACCGTCTGAAGCAGTCGTCAAGAATTTCTTGACAACTGAATTTTGAACAAGCTCATTATCTTCAAAAATATTTTGCAGATGAAGACTTACGTTTTGTTTTGTGGTATCAAATAGATCGGCGATTTCAGATTGAGTCAGCCACACTGTCCCATCGATAGCCCGAAGGTTGATTGTGGTTAACCCATCATCGGTTTTATATAAAATCAATTCACCTTTACTCATCGATTTTCCTCTAGTTTTTTACGGCTCGTAAGATTGTTTTCAAGTCTTGAAAATGAGTTTCTACAAATCTAATTGATGCTTTTGTATCTAAATCGATATCTATTTCAGGTGATTCGGAAGATATAATTGATTCTTTTAGTTTGTTTAAAGCATCGTTATTTTTTTTAATATAAATTTTGTATTTTGCTGAACATATCGGACATAAAGCAAGATAAACTTCTTCATTTTCACTGTCAAAAATAGTTTTATCAAAGATTTCTACATCCTCAAAATAATATTCGCCATCAGGTTTTTTAAAAGGCATTTCTAATTGGCATATTTGACAAATCAATTGTTCATCATCATTAGTATATTGATTTTTAAGCCAGACTTTTGGGTCACCATCGGGGCTTGAAGTTCGAACACTTCTTTTTTTATCTTCATATTTTTTATCCGGAGCATCGGGTATAGTATTTTCTAGACGCTCTTTCCTTCTATCAGGATTAGCACTGTTTCTTTCAGGAAAAGCAGGCTTTGATTTCTGTGAAAGATACGACTGAAGATAGGATTCAAGAGCTCCTTCAAAATTTGGATCATTATGCAAGTTTTGATTTTGTAAAAGTTCTAAGATTTTTTCATTTTTAATTCCTAAAAAATTAGCTAAATCGCTAAGTTCGTTTTTTTTCGTTACTGTTTTTTGAGCTTTACACCCAAAATCTATTGCTGTAAGCCATCCATTTCGATCGTCATATATGAAACCTTCCAATAAATCATCATTTGTTGCTTTTGAAGGTTTTACAAAGTCCCCTTTTTTCGTTGGAATCCATTCTTTCTCTTTTAGAAAGTGTATAAGTTGAGATGGGAAATACTGTATATCATATTGACGATTAGGTCTGTATCGTGCTTCTAAAAATTTTGGGTCCATTGTCTTTGCAGTGTCCCAAATGAGCCGGCTAATATGAACATCTTTTGCAGAAAGGTATTTTTCAATATTTGTTATTAGATAGTCATCTTCAATGATAGTTTCACATCGTTCTATTGCCCAACCACTTTTGCTACGCACAGACCAATAATCAGAATTACTCCTAATGTTTACTTTATTAATGGTTAACTCGCCCTTTACTCCAAGAGCAATCGCAAAATCCGAAAAGCCTTCGATGTTATTATATTCTTCCCATAATGAGAACATGTCGTCATTTTTTGTTACTTCGAATAAATGCTGTAATCCAGTTTCTAAAAATGGTGAATCTAAATAAAATTTATGATGTGGGCGTATATGTTCTTTATTATTATCAATCAAAAAAGAAACATCTGTAAAAATTGATACATCGTCAAACTTTTTCCAATATTTAATGAATTTATTGATATGTTGTATATTATCTTCCCAACTAACAGCTTCTCCATTTATATAAAATGATTGCAGTATACTTTGAATAGCTTCTTTCTCACCAATCTGTCTTAATCCTAATTTTTCTAGGAATGCAAAAGCTCTTTCATCTTGAATAATTTCTTTTTTCACCTCTGGATAACCCGTCTTTTCTGTAGGAGGCAAAAATGCGTTGAGTTCACCATTATTTTTGAATGGTTTTATATGTGTTCCGTCACTAATGCGAATTATTTCTTTATCTCTAAGAATTCCTTTTTCTTCCCAATAATATCGAGAACGCCATAGAGAATCTATCTCTGATATGTATGCATAGAATTCTATTATCCAAAAATCTGTTTGGTTTTCGAGGAATTCTTTAGTTATTTTACGCGCAAAAGTTTCTGGTCGGATTTCTTCGATATTCAATTCATCAATTAAAAACGTTCTTAAATCAGGAGTGCGGTCTTGAGTAATTTCGCCAGTTAGCCAAAATAAGCAATCTTCATTCAAGCATAGTTGTTGCAGTTGATCTGAGCTTAATAACTCTCGTAATGCGTCTGCTCTTGCTAACTTTGCACATTTTGCATTTATAAAAGAACCATTATGTGTTGGTAATAAATCATTTTCAATAAGAGCATTTTTAATTTTTTCAAATATTGGATAAAACATTTCTTCTTCAGGAAAATCTTCTGATTTTATCGGTAGGCATTCAAGTAAAGAAACAGATAAAAGTTTCATCTTTTTTAGGTTTAAGAGCGCATCCACAATTAGTTCAGCTGTTTCAGAAATCAATGCTTTGTTCCATTGATCATCTTTTGGAATATTATCTCTTGCGGGAGTTGTTCTATATGGTCCCTGGATTAAAAATCCTAATCGCGTTTCTTTTTCGGTAGGGAAAAAAACTATAAGAGGCGAGTTGTGAATTTTTGTAATTTTTTGTTGATCTTTTTTTTCATCCTTCTTTAGCAAAAAAGCCGTTTCAACCCTAATTCGTGAATTTATTTTTGGAGAATGAATTTCTCGTTCAAAAACTAACCATATTTCTTCTTCAGTATTTTCTTTATTTTTTTGCCCAATAACTGTAATTTGCCTTGCATTGTTACGAGTTTTAACTTCTTCTTTTATATAACTTCCATTATTACCAGAAAAAATATTATATTCCACTTTTTTAATATTTCTGAGAAATAAAAGAGTACGCGCATTAAGATTTACAAAACGATTTTCTATTTTCTGAAAAACATGTTCAACATTTATATTTGGATTATTGAAAGGAAATATAAAAATTGTAGCCCATTGATCGTTAGCATATTTTGCAGGAATTGCATATGGACGAACATAGTTTTCAATTTTAAAATGTTCGTCTCCTGAGTGAATTTCCGGAGACTTAGTATAGGCATAGACAGACTTAAAACCTATACCAAATTTGCCAATCTGAGTTAAATCATCTTGCTTAGTTCCTTCTCCGACTCCACAAATCCCTCTAACGTCCATTTCATTGAACAATCGACCATCGTGTCGAAACTCAAGCCTATCATTAAATAAATCGAATCTTACTTTTTTAGCTCCAGCATCTTCAGCATTCTGAAGTAGTTCAAAAACAAAATGTGTTTTATCACTGTACAATCTATCAAAGAATGCCAAGTGACGAGTACCATGTCCATACTCTTTTAAGTTTTCATCTAATATTTTTTTATAATCTGTTGACATAAAATCTCTACGATAAATGATCTGTTTTTATTATTCCAAAAACAACCGGTCTTGCGATAATATCAGCACTGTTTTCCGCTTTATCAAGTTCAGATAATTTCTGTTCAAAATCTAATTTTTTATTTGAAAGTTCGGCTTGTTTCATTATTTGAATTTTTTCATTGCTCGTTTCAGCTAATTGATCTTGCAGTAAATTTATTCTGGCATTATGGCTTATTCTGAGGCTTTCTCTTCTGAAAGAACACATCTCTTTAGTATGGTTCTGATGCTGAATTTTTTCTTTTTCCCATAATTCATGATGATATTTATCAAGCTCTAAAAAATTTTCATTGTCAGGTAGTTTTATATCAGTAATATCCCTGCCTTGTTCAAGATAATTAAACAAATTATCGCTAATATGTTGTTCTTCAGAGACAGGAATGAGTTTTAGTTCAGATCGAAGCCCTTTATAATCCCAAGCGTAAACAGCAAATTTATAAATACCGGGTTTTATATGTATATCATTTGCTTCGAGAGCAATGTATATAGGTTCATCTCTTTCGAGAAATTGAGTAGCTTGTAATACTAATGGATGTAAAGGCATAATAAACTGTGCATCACGATTATCACAAGCACACGAAGAATCAAAAGTAATAGGACAGTGTGGGTCTGAACCTTTTAACCATTTTTCCCATGTATAGAACATTGAATTCTTTTTTTGTGATAGTTGCCTGAAATCAAGTAATAATTTTTCGCGAGCTTCTTGCGACAGTCGTAATGTCTTTAAAGGTTTTTCGCCTAAGATATATTCCCCATTACCAAGCCGTTTTTCAAAATAGAGAGAAACAAATCGTTTAATAGAGTAAGCCGTTAACCAATAACTTTCAGATTCCTGAATCTCTTTATCGATTTGTGATTGAGGAAGGCATATTCCAAAAAGTTCATGTTCTCTTTCTTCTACAACCCGTTGTTCGTGAATTTTTCGTATTTCGTTATCTGCGAGTTGTTCTAATTTTTGCTGTCGTTCTTCATCAGTTAATTCAAGATTTAAAGCAATATTTTGTATTTCCCGATTGATATCACCAAGTATTTCTTCAGATTCTCCAATACTTGCTTCAAAAATCCCTATTCGCTGTAAACATCGATTATAAATATCAGCGTCCACGGTGCCGGGCGTAATAAAATTATATATCGCTACAGTTTCGCTTTTTTGCCCCCTGCGGTCAATTCGCCCGATTCGTTGTTCTATTCGCATAGGATTCCATGGTAAATCATAATTCACCATAGCGTCACAGAATTGATAATCCAGACCTTCACAACCGACCTCTGAAAAAAGCATCACATCAATCGCATCTTTCGCATCATGGGGTAATTCAAACCTCTGTCGAAGCAGTTTTCTTTCGTCGTCGTTTATTTCTCCATGCACCAACCCTAAACGAATACCTTCATTTAGCAATTTTTTTCTAAGATAAGCAAGAGTATGCCGAAAACTGCTAAATATTATCAATTTGTTATTCTTCAGATGTAATTTTTCAGATACTATTTCGAGTAAAGATTCAAATTTCGGGTCGTCTGTTGAAAGGTTATCGGCTTTATTAATAATTCTTTTTGCGACTTCATTCAAAATTCCAAGTCCATTAATTTCTTGAAATTCAGAATCAGTTGTTTCTATCCATTGAAGTTCAGTCAATCTTCTATTAATAAGGTCAGACACAAAAGGGGCAAGTCCAAATATACAGCTTGCCGCCTGCCGTCGAATCATTGACATCATGAAACGAACATTTTGATTACCATGTAACATAGATAAAGCAATCGCTTCAAAACTCAACAATTCATCGTGTAAATCTTTTTGTTCAGATGTAAATGGAATTTCGATTGTTGACGGTTTTCTTACACAAAAATCTCCGATATCTCTCCGGCGAGTACGATTGATAATCCTTGAAAAAGTGTGAAAATCCTCTATTTTTCGAATACAGGCTACTCGCTCTTCTTGTGATATCTTTTTAGTTAATAAGTTATCAATAAGAGCACTAAAATCTGGATTATTATTGAGGATTGCATTACCCCATGAGGTGTTGGACGCATTAGTTAAAGATGTTGCAGTCCGTTCCTGCCAATTATCATTCCCAGAACGGGCGGAATTTATAGCTTCATTTATAAATCTATTTGGCTCTGACATATGCAGAAAACTTTCCTGATCTATTATCAAATCAGGTCTAAGCACATTTAATAAAGTGAATAAATCTTGATTTCCAAGTTGAATAGGAGTTGCTGTTAAGAAAATTACCGCTTCTGAATTCTCACATAAAAATCTAACTGCTTGATGAGTAAATGTAGTAGAATTCCTGATATGATGAGCTTCGTCAACTATTACAAGATCGAAATGTGGAGGAGGATTTAAGTTACGAAGTCCTATATGTCCTCTTCCTCCATTAAGTAATATTTCATCAAAAAGTGAAAAGGGGATTATAGTTTTTTTATGCTGTTGAGGCCAATCTCCATCTTTATCATATTCCGTGAGACAAAAACGTAAATTTTTCCCATCAAGTTGTGTGAATTTTTCGTCAAAACGTTTTAGCTCTTTAACCCATTTTTCTTCAACCACAAGTGGTTTAGGACATATAATCAGAACAGACTCAACATTACTTCTTGCTTGAAGTTCTCTTAAGATCAAGCCCGCTTCTATTGTTTTACCAACACCAACTCCGTCAGCTATCAATAATCTTGGACGATCAGAACGAATTACTTTCAATGCTGGTCGGAATTGATAAGGTATGAATTCAATTCGAGCTGTATTGAGGGAATATAAAATTGAAAGTGAAGGATGTTTAAGTAATAAAGCGGTAAGCAAACTATGAAGGTCTGTCAATGAAACTAATGAGGGTTCTTTTTCTTTAACAAAAGGTTCTAACTGGGATAAATAGAAATATTGTTCTTTACCATTAATAAATACCACACATTTTGAATTGAGTGACTGCCCATTTATTTTTGTGACAGCACCTTTAATATTTGGGTCGCTTTTTAGTGTTACAATAGTTCCTATTTTTATAGTTTCTTCTGGCTGTGTCATTTTAAAAGCTTTCTTTTAGATATAATTATTCAGATTATAAGATATTATTACAAATCATTGAATAAAAGTTATAAGCTTTTCCGGTCTATCCATATAGACGTGAAATCCTGAGAATTCCTCATTGATCCATGGATAAATAGTTTTACATAATTTTTTTAATTCATCAAGCCAAAAACCAATTTCTTTAACTATCCGTTTTATCTCTGCCATGGGAAGGATATTTCTTTTGATAACACCCCAAAATCTACCTATGGCGTCCATATATAGCACACTATTAAACCCACAGGCAGAGCCTTGCCCTTCGGGCTTCGGATCTGCCTTCGCTACGTACTTCGACACATAATAAATCAACTTTCGGTGCTGTTGTACGCCTTCTATCCGGGTAAACGGTGGACGCTCTCCATAATCCCAGTATTCCTTTGAGATGGTGTCGCCCCAGAGTTCCGAGACAAGTTCTTTCTTTATGTAATCCATACCGAACACAATTAAATGAAAATGAGGCGCTCCACGTTCCTGAAACTCCAGTCTCCATATTGCCGAGACTTCCCGGGACGAGCGCCGATTCAGTTTCCGCACAAAAAGCCTCATATATTCTTTGGCTTGCTGTGGTGATGGATATTTCTGAGCAAATGTAAGGGTGATAAAGACCGGATATTTCTCTTTTGAGATATCCAGCCGGGACACGAGTTTTAAGAGCCTTACTCGGCTTCTTGGTGAGAATTCCTTAATCGCTTTTTTGTTTCCGCCAGATGACTTGTTCTTAGAGTGATATCCTGAAACTTTGACTTCAAGAAGTCTTCCTTGAGCTGTTACCGTTGCTATGAGTGACATTCCAATCCCCTTTATGTGTTTTATCGTTCATCACAAGTAGGGGAATCCGTGGTAACCGCTCCGACGTGGCAAGATATTTCAAGATGGCAATACGGCTGAGAGTATGTTTGCCTTCGGTAATTTTGCATTCGCAAAAGTCAGTCATTCGTCCAAGTTAATACAAGATTGCACAGGGCAAACCTCCCGATTTACCCTGTGCAATCTTAATTAAGCATCGGAGTCAATCACCTGATATAGCAATGGGTGATCTGCCGACCCAAAGAATAAACAGCGTTTTGAGCATCAATGAGATTCCTTCCAACGAGAAAAGCATTGCCATGAATCCAATGGTATTAGAGCAAATTCCCGTCAAGTCTCCGACGAGTTATGGGGTGACCCATTCTCGACTTGATTATCTGATGCGCTCAACCAATCCGAAGCATTTTCCAAGCGGTATTCCCCACTCAAGGGAATTAAAATAAATCTCTCATGATTACACAATCACCTATGGGTGAATGCGTTTTTTCAAAGAACGTTCCATAATACGCCCATTATGGATTTGTTTGATTTGGAGCGAGACAACACTTATAAGAATTTTTTGCGGACGGTTGCAAAACTTGTGCGTCAAAAAAGACTTTGTGCAGGTAAGACGATAGAGGATATCGCTTATGATGCGCTGGCTCATAATTCCACATCATTCTACAGTTCCGCCGAAAATTTTTCTCATGGCAAACATTTCAACTTAAAACATCTATTTTTTATCGCTGAATATTATGACTGTGATATCCGGGAATTCTTTCCTTATGGAGGCTCGAACGATGCGTCCACTGAATGAAATTCTCCAATCTCTCAAAGCAAATTATGGATACACTGAGCAGGAAATAGATGTTCTTTCCCGAGAACTTGACCAAATCAGTAAGGTCTCCTACATGGCATTTAAAAAAGAAAAAAGATTGTCACAAAAAAGTCAATATGGTAAATCAAATATATATAAACCAAACAGATAGGATAAAAAAGATGAACGCAATTATCTATTGTCGAGTATCTACTCAGGAACAGGCGCAGACCGGATTTAGCTTGGAAGCACAGCGAGAAGCATGCACAAATTATGCGAAAAGCAAAGGATACCGAATTATAAAAACTTTCGTCGAGCGAGGCGAAAGCGCAAAAACTCTGAACCGAACAGAGCTTAAAAATCTAATCCGCTATGCAAAAGAAAATTATAATAAGATAGATGCGTTAATCATCTACAAAATAGATAGACTTTCTCGAAATCAGCGTAATACAGCAAATTTTCTCTATGACTTCCGCTATATTTTGAATATACGAATAGAATCCGTAACTGAAAATATTGACGAATCACCAGTCGGACAATATCTCACCACAATTTTTTCAGCGAATGCACAGCTTGACAACGATATCAAATCCGAACGTATAACATTGGCTATGAAACGAGCTATCAAAGAAGGGCGTTGGTGTTGGCAAGCTCCGAAGGGGTACAATTTAGAAAGAGATGTTTTAGGCAAACCAATCCTGAAACCTTCCAAAGATGCGGAGCATGTTCAAGAAGCATTCAATTTTATGGAAAATGGACTATACACTCAAACCGAGATTGTCTCAATTCTTGCCCGGAGAGGGTTCAAAGTTTATGTACAAACCTTGAATAAGATGCTCAGAAATCCTTTATATGCCGGACTTATCAGGTCGAAATGGTTTCCAGAATTAATCGAGGGAATACACGAACCGCTCATATCCAGAGAAACATTTTTCAACGTCCAGAAACTTTTGTCAGGCGAGAAATCTAATATCGCACCGAGAGAGAAACATAATCCTGAGTTTCCACTCCGGGGATTTGTCCTGTGTCCGGTTTGTAAATCACCTCTGACAGCAAGCAGATGCAAAGGCAAAAACAAGAGAATTCCTTATTACTGGTGCTGGCGTAATAAATGTTTGAGCATGATTCCAAAGGAAGCGATGGAAACAAAGTTTTATGATTATCTCAAAAACATTCAGCCGAAACCTGAAATCATGGAATTGTTAGAGTATAAACTCGTTCATTACTGGAAAGAACAGAATCAAGGCTACAAGAACCGCATCAAAAGAGCGAAAGCAGAGTTAACCGAGCTAAAAAAGATGAAGGATAATCTTGTCAGAAACCTTGCAAGAGGAATTATTGACGGCGAGACATACAAAGAACACGTTGCTTTGATTCAGAAAGAAATATTGATTCACGAAGAAACCTGCACACAGGAAAAGATTGTTGATTATGATTTGCAGGCATATTTAAAATTTGGCAAAGAATTTTTATCGAATTTGTCAGATATATGGGAAAAGTCGGAAATAAGCATTAAACAGAGGATTCAAAACTTCATTTTTCCAGCTCAAATATTCTTCGACGGACACAACTTTGAACACCCTCAAGTATCTTCTATTTTGGGATTTATAAAAAATTTTTCCCGCAATTCAAATTTGGTAGCCCCTAGGGGAATCGAACCCCTGTTTGATGGCTGAGAACCACCCGTCCTAGGCCACTAGACGAAGGGGCCACCTCTCTCAGAAAAATATGACCGCGGCGCTATCTGGATTTAACACCGCATTATGGAAATTGGCTGCCGAGGAAGGATTCGAACCCTCGCAAACGGATCCAGAGTCCGCTGTCCTACCACTAGACGACTCGGCAATAGAATCATCAAAACAAACTTCGATAGTATTATCTTCATTATTAGCTTAAAGTCAACGAAAAAAATTTCGCACATAACATACGCATTTTATAAAAGATAAACAAAATCGCTTTTTTTATTTATTCGGAAATAAACGCTTTGAATTTGTTCCTAAATGCCTGAACAAATACATCGGTATCGAATTTCAAAGCGTGTTCGCGAATGGTTATAGGCGAAAAATCAATTTTACGCGCCATTAAAACAGCTTCTTTCAATGCCTGAGGTGTTTGGTGATTAAAGAAAACACCGGTATATTCTTTTTTGTGCGGTGAATATTCAATCACAGTTTCTATCGCACCGCCTTTTCGATACGCGATAACCGGTTTGCCGCATGACATCGCCTCAAGAGGCGTTATCCCGAAATCTTCCTCGCCGGGGAATATGAACGCCCGGCAGGTCTGATAATATTTCAAAACTTCTTCATTGGAACGCCATCCGAGAAACTCAATGTTTTTACCCGCCATTTTCTTCAACCTTTTTTCATCCTGCCCCGATCCGATAATGACAAGCGGATAATTCAACTCGTTAAATACCTCAATAGCAAGATCAACCCGCTTATATGGAGCAAGCGCCGAAACCATCAGGTAAAAATCTTCCTGTTTCTCGCTCAAAGAAAAGAATTTTGTGTCTACCGGCGGATAAATAACCGATGACGGCCTGTTATAAAACCTTTTGATCCGTTTCGATACGTGATTCGATATGGCAATGAACTCATCTACCCTTGAATTTGAGGTTATATCCCATACCCTCAGGTAATTTAGAATAGGCGGAATCGTCCTTCGCTTGAAAAATCCCATTTTCTTCAGCGGAAAATACTCGTGGCGCATATCCCAGGCGTACCGCATGGGAGTATAACAATAACATACGTGTTTTGCATGCACTCCAGGTAATATCCCTTTTGCCACACAGTGACTGCTACTCAATATAAGATCGTAATCATCCACATCGAAATTTTCCATCGCCGCAGGAAAAAGAGGCAGGTAATACCTGTAATTTTTCTCAACTTTTGGCAATTTCTGAATATACGATACATGAATAGGATGCGATTCGATTACCGGAGAAACTTTACCTTTCAGATGAATCAATGTGAAAATTTCAGCCTGCGGGAATATTTCGCAGAAAAGCTCAAGGCATTTTTCGCCGCCCCTCATGCCTGTCAGCCAATCGTGGATAATAGCAACTTTCTTCATCTTAAAATATCCTTATAGATATTGATCACGTCAACAGCAGACTTTTCCCATGAATACTTTTTAGACTGCGAATACCCTTTTTTGATCAGAATATCCTGAAGATTTTTATCATAATATAATTTTACAAGCGCGTTTGCCATCTGTTGAACGTTTTGCGGATCGACGGAAAAATAAGCGTCCCGCAGGATTTCCGGCATACACGAAATATTCGAGCTTATTACAGGTACACCGTAGCTCATCGCTTCAATGGGCGGTATACCGAACCCTTCGTACAACGACGCGAACAAAAGAACTCCGGCTTTTTCGTAAATCGATTGAAGACGTGAAGGATCAATATATTTTACGCACAAGACATTCTTTATGCCAGATACCTCGGAGTTAGCGAAAAATTCATCGGATATGCCCACAGCGACAAAATAAATATCCCGATCGTTTACTTTTTTCCTGAATTCGTCAAAAGCTTTTACCGACCGGATAAAATTTTTGTGCGGCATCTGGTTACCCACAAACAACACAAACCCGGGTTTTATTCCATTCAATGTATATGGGATTTTTTTATCGTTTTCAGAGTACCCTCCGTCAAAAACGACGTTTACTTTATCTTCGTTTACTGAAAATAACCGGCAGATATCGTTTTTTGAGCATTGGGAACTTGTGATTATCCTTGTCGCTTTTTTTGCGACTGATTTTACAAACAGGTTATAGTAAAATTTATATTTCATATGGAAAAATTCCGGATATATCATCGGAGTAAGGTCGTGGATATTTATCACTACCGGAAAACCTGCAAAATAGGGTGCTGTAAACGTTGGGCTGTGAAATAAATCCGGTTTTACGCGGTTAGCCGCTTTAAGCACGTTCCATTGTTCGTCCACAGAATACAATTTGGACTCAATTTTCTGAAACTCAATATTTTTTTTGCGCGGTAATTTTCCGGCGATATAATCGTTGGCACAAAATATTACGTAGCGGTTTTCGTTATCGTGTTTAATGATCTGGTAAAGAAGCATCTCCGATACGCGCGAGATACCATGTACTTTGCCGTCGCAAACTCTTGCATCGAAAATAATTGTTTTGCTCATTATCTTTTTCCCGAAATAAGTTGGATTAGTTCTGAATTTAAGTGATCAACATGTTTTTTCCAGCTGTAGTTTTCACAGACGAAATCTCTTGCTGTTTTTCCCATAATAGAACATCTATCAGGAGATTTCAATAATTCTATTATTTTATCGGAAAATGCGCGGTAATCTCCTTCGGCAACTACATATCCGCGCTTACCATTTTCAACGAGCCTGTTAAGAGGCGCGATATCAATAGTTACGACCGGCATTTTTGCCGCCATGTACTCGAATATCTTAAGAGGCGACCAGAAAAAACCGAACTCTTTTAATGGCGGGTATTCGCTCCTGTCATATGGTGCTATACCGATGGTTCCAAGCGATAAATATAGCGGAACATTCTTATATGGCACCACTCCGGTAAACCTGACTGAATCCTGTAACGAAAGAGATCTTATTTTATCCTCGACCGATTTGCGCTCGGATCCCTCGCCGATAAGAATGAATTTCACGCACGGAACCTCGCTGACAACATTCTTTATAATGAGCGGCAGGTGCGAAATGCCATGCCAGTTTCGAAAAGTTCCCAGAAAAATAACAACCGGTTCATCATTGATACTCAATTGTTTCTTCAGATCCATGCGTTCTTTTTCATTAATAGCGCCTGGATTAAAAAGGTCATTGTTTGCTGCCCACTCAACAGCAATAAATTTGTCCCTTGCAAATTCAGGGATAACCGTATCCAGTGTGGATACAACTTTATTCGCGCATTTGAATTGGAATTCGCTCCATTTGTTCAATAAAAATATTATTAACCTGTTTTTAATTCCAAACCTGAAAATAAATTCTTTCGTATGCGGGCTGTTTACTTCAAGCACCACAGGTTTTTTCAGTTTTTGCGACAATATTGAACACGCTCCGCCAAAAGTAACATACCGTTCCATTAAAATATCGGGATTGAAATCAATGAATTTGCGCCATCGTTTCAGGGCAAGAATCGGGAACGTTTTCCCTTTAAGTTTCATGTTTACCCTGATAATTTTAAGCCCGCCGATGTTCTCCTCGTCCGGATAACCATCTTCCATCGGCACGCACACCATAACATCCCAACCCAACTTTTTGAGCCCTTCGGTTACTTCGGTAAAATGTACTGATCCGCCTCCCGAACCGGGCAGAGGTTCCCCTCCAATATATAAAATTTTCATATGGATTTTCGTTTCTTTTTTAGAGTGTCCCAATACAAACTTAATATTCGTTTAACCATTTCCGATTCGGTAAAAAAACATTTTACCCTCAATTGACTTTTCTGCGCGAGAAAATCCCAGATTTCGTCATGGTCAAGAAAATACTCTATTTTTTTCGATAAATCAAGAGCATCGCCGGGTTTAAATAACAAACCGGAATCCGCTATGACTTCAGGTATTGCGCCATGAGCCGAACCAATAACCGGAGTTCCATGTGCCATTGCCTGAGCGCTCACCAGCCCGAAAGCCGGTTTTGTGAGTTCGGGATAAACAAAAAGGTCTGCCGCGGCAAAATATTTTAAAAATTCCGGATGTGGAAGTTTTCCGGTAAAAGTGCAGTTTGATATTTTCAGGTCCTGGGCAAGTTTTTTTAATCTCGGCAGATACGGACCATCACCGGATATGATTAGTTGGGCGTTTGGGTTATCGAGTTTCGCCCACGCTTCCAGCAACAAATGAAACCCCTTTTGAAACTCGATTCGTCCCGCCGAAAAAACAAACGGTTTTTTTAGGCCCAACTCTTTTTTTAGCTTCTCTTTTGTTTTCGGATCGAACAATATATTTTCAATTCCACATGGAATAACCTCAATTTTATGTTTTGGAAAAGAAGGTTTTATATTCATGAGCTCGGTATGCGAGAATTTACTTATCAAGATAACTTTATCCGCATTTTCTGCCGCTTTGTGCATAAGATGTATTGAAACGGCGATTTTAGGGAATTTCAGAATGTACCTGAGTTTTTCGGAAAAATCAAGTTTCGGGAAAATAAGTTTCTGGTATGGTGTCTCACAATATCCCACTCCAAACAAAGTTGTTATGACAGGTACTTTTACTTTTCCGGCAAATCCGATGGCAGAGGCGCTCTGCCCGTGTATAATATCGATCCTTTCGGATTTTTCCAATTCCAAAAATTTATCATAAGCTTTCCTGAAAAAATTTTTCCTGTAACTTCCAGGTTTTGTATCGTTTATAAAATGAGTGATAATGTTGTCTTTTTCCAGTATTTCGGTTTTATTTCCTTTCGGGAGAGCGGTAGTGATTATGTGGACTCTGTTGCCTCTACCTGCCAACCCTTGTGCCAGAAGGTCAACATAATGCTGCATACCGCCAAAGGCGTGATGAGTGGTAATTCTCGTAACTATACATATATTAAGGGATTTTGACTTGGTTATCATTTTAAATGCCTTTTTCGCGAATTGATTAACCGCGTATATATTTCAGCTGTATCTTTTGCCGAAACTGAAGCGTTAAAACAGTTGTAAATCCTCTCTTTACCTTTTTTGCCGAATTCGGTTCTCAGATTATCATTCTCAAGAAGCATGAGAATTTTCTCCGCAAGCAACAAATGGTCTTTGGGCGCAACCAAATATCCCGTTACACCGTCCTGAATTACTTCCGGTATTCCATCCACATTAGATCCGACAACAGGTTTGCCCAGCGCCATCGATTCCATAACTACACGCGGCAACCCCTCGAAAAGAGACGGGCAAACGAGCAGGTCAAAACAATTGATAACATCTATTATATCTTCACGGTAACCTATAAACCTGAAATTACGCAACACTTTTTTTTCAGCACATATTATTTTAAGAATATCAGCGGATTCCGTATCTTCTCCGGATACGACAAATATGGTTTGCGGGAATTTTTTTGTAATGATTTCAGACGCGTCTATCAGATGGATTATACCTTTTTTACCGAAAGATTTACCTCGTATCCGGGCGACAAACCCGACTATTTTCTTATCCGGTTCGATATTTAATTCGCGCTTCATTTGATCGGTATTTTTGGTAGCTGTAATGCGGTCGAGGTCTATTCCGTTGACAACATGCGTTATTTTGGTTTCATTTACTTTCGCGTATTTGATTATATCGTCATATGTGGCTTTGCTGACTGTAATTAATTGCGAAAAACAATTTCTCAGGATGAAATGGTAAACCGCCGATTGAAAATTGGTTACTTTTTCACCCTGCTGATTCATGTTGATTCTATCGTGTATCGTAGTTACCGCTGGAACGCCTGTCAGCATGGATACCAGACCGCCCATCAGGTCTTCCTGGCGGTTATGTGTGTGGATCATGGTTATTTTATAAGTTCTGATAATATTTCGCAGTGAAAAGAGGGCCTTAATATCAAATTTACCCTTAATAAAATAAGGGTGAACATCTATACCCTCTTTTTTTAATACGAAAAACAATTTTGAGTTTTCAGGTACTGCGGCACATACATTCAAACCAAGTTTGCGCAGGTACTTTAAAATTGTGCGGACATGTTCTTCTCCGCCTCCGTATACCATTGAATTACAAACATGTAGAATTTTATCGTTTAACAGATCACTCATGAGGTTTTAAACATAAGTATGCGAAAAAATCGTTTTATTCCTTTTTTCAAAAGAACGAAAAACTCTTCCGGATTCCTGCAGGATATGAACAACTTCGCGAAACTTGCGGGTTCCAGAAAAACTTTTCTCAATAAATAATATCGATTTATGCTCGAACGAATTTTTTTCCATCCGTTTTCGATATCCGCATCCGACAGGTTTCTTGTTTTCACAACAGGTTTTGCGCCGATACGGATACGCTGGTTGATCATTAGGTCGTATATATCATCTATCTGAAGCAGATTTTCTTTTTCCGCGATATCATAAAACTTTGTGCCCGGATATGGGAACGCCATAGTGAGATGGACGTTATCGGCGTTAAGTTTTTTCGCGAGTTTGAGTGTTTTATCGAGCGTCTGTTTGGTTTCCCAGGGCATACCGACGATCATGTCGACGTTTACCCGGATTCCGATTTTGCGTGCTTGTTTTACGATCGAAATAGCCAACTCATCCGGGAAATTCTTATGGAGCTGTTTTCTCGATTGAGGATCGCCCGCTTCAAGCCCGAATTCTATTTGCCTGCATCCTGCTTTATGCATAATCTCAAGCAGGTTCTTGTCTATACAATCGAAGCGGGTTAAACACCGCCATTCGAGCCTGAGTTTTCTGTCGATAATTTCGCGGCATATTTCAAAAGCTCTTTTTTTGTCGAGTGTGAATGTCTCGTCCCAGAAAAAGAAACCCCACACACCCCATTCGTTTATAGCGTGTTCTATTTCGTCGACAACACGTTTTACAGACATTGCCCTCCATTTCCCGTCATACCCTCGTGCCGGAGAAGATCCTATTATGCAAAACGGGCATCCGTACGGGCAATCCCTGGTTGTTCGTATGCAGATTCCGGGAATCACTTTTTCATGCATTGGCGCGTCGATCATGCTTACGGAATATTTCTCCATCGGAAACAGGTCGTAAGCCATATACGGGATCGAGTCCATATCGGCAATCAAGTCGGATTCAGGGTTGACTTTAACCGAATCGCAATCACGGTATGCTATTCCATGCACAACGGATAAATTGTCGATATTCTCAATAATATCGGGAATAATTCTTTCCGGCTGGCCTTGTATGATAATGTCGATATCCGGAAAATCATTTAAAAACCTTTGCGGATAAATCGGGGCGACAACCGATTCGATTATAATCGTTTTTATATTCTTATTCTTCTTTTTTGCAATGGTTGCCACTTGTGAGTCTTCCCTGATAATACCTGCCGCCGACTGGAATATGAGTATGTCGGCTTGGGGCATCTCATCTTCAAGTTTGCGCAAATCGTAATTCATGGCGTTTGCGTCGATAATCTGAATTTTTGCGGAAGGAAACTTTTTTATAATTACACCTGCCGTCTGGGCAAGCCTGATTGGGAACGGTGTATAAATAACATCCTGAAAACATATTTCATCGCGAAGAGTAGGCATGTTCTGCTTTATTCTCGGCGGGTTTACGAGCAGTATTCTCATTTCTATAAAAAATCTCCTGAATTTAAATTTTTTTCGTTATTGCTATTGCTCGAATTATAATCTCTGATATGATATAAAATCAAGAAGTAATTTCGTGTAAAATTTAGTAACATTGCGTAATCTAATATCTATTTTTATTTGTTTTTGATTAATGCGGATAATATATTAAAGGATCGGATATTATATGGAAATAGTATTGTGGGTGATTGCTTTTGTGCTGATTATTATTGGAATATCTGGGGTATTGCTTCCTGCTTTGCCCGGAGTTCCGTTAGCGTTTGTCGGGTTTCTTTTGGGCGCATGGATAGATAAATTCCAGAAAGTCGGATGGTTGGCGATTCTTATACTTGCGTTTATGATGGTTTTATCGATGTCGCTTGATTTCCTGACAACTTTATTTGGAGCGAAAAAGATGGGCGCGAGTTCACTCGCGGCGATGGGCGCTATGGCAGGTACGGTGGTAGGGTTGTTCTTTGGGATAGCGGGAATATTTATCGGCCCGTTTGTCGGGGCGGCGCTCGGTGAGTTTTTCGCGAAAAGAGATCTTATGCAAGCGGGGAAAGTCGGTATCGGCACATGGATAGGCATTATTGTGGGTACGGCGCTTAAACTTGCTCTGGTGTTTTTGATGCTCGGCGTATTTGTTACCGCTTATTTCTTCTGATTTTGAACAGCTGTTATATGATTTGCTCTATCGATTTCGCAACTTCCGTTTCTCAATATGTATGAGCTAAAAATAGCCAAAGTTACTCGCTGATTTCAACCGTTTTTTTTAATGGGAAGGTATTTGTTTAAAAAAAATGAAAATGGTATGGATATAAGATCTATCTTGCCTTTTTCAAAAAGAAAAAGTATTTTACCTTATTCTATAATCAAAATTGCAAATAACAATATTAGGAGTACTCAAATGCAACAAAGATTAAAGGCAGTAGTTTTCGCTTTATTTTTATTGATTCTCGCCGGATGTGCTCATGTGCCATCACAATCGAGGCATTTCGCCGATTCGTTCGATAACGTGCCGATATCGTATTCCGAATATGGCAAGGGCGATATCACTCTCGTTTTCATCCATGGCTGGAGTTGCGACAGCAGATATTGGGATAACCAAGTCCCTTACTTTTCGCCAAAATATCGTGTGATAACTATAGATCTCGCCGGACACGGCCATTCGGGATTGAGCAGGGAAGATTACTCCATGGAATCGTTCGGGAAAGACATTAAAGCGGTTGTGGAGAAATCCGGCGCGAAAAGGGTTATCCTGATCGGACATTCCATGAGCGGTGATATTGCCGCTTATACCGTGCGGATGTTGCCGGGTAAGATAATCGGGATTATCGGAATTGATACTCTTCATAATGTCGGGCTGAAATACACACAGAAAGAGTATGATGAGTTCATAAAACCGTTTGACGCCGATTTTGTGAAACAGACAGATACATTTGTGCGAGGCATGTTTCCCAAAAGCGCGGATCCGGCTATAGTCTCGTGGGTGGCATCCGATTTGTGCGCGACGTACCGCCCGATGGCGAAAAGCGCGCTCCGCAGTTATCTCGGGATATACCTATCCGGTGAACCTGCTAAATTGTTTGACGGGATTAAGGTTCCTGTTTTGGCAGTGAACTCGGATTTATGGCCGACGGATATCGTGTCGAACCGCCGTCATATACCATTGTTTGACGCGCAAATCATGAAAGGTGCGGGTCATTTCCCCATGCTTGAACGTCCTGCCGAATTTAATCGACTGCTGGATAAAACTATCGGGAAAATAGTGAAGTGAGTTTTTCGATTAATTTCATGTAGAATAAATTTCCAATTTCTATTTATTACGGTTAACCAATCTTAATTAAAATACCCATGCTGTGCGAATCTCATAAACGGTCTTATTAATAGGATCTTTTTTTTTTATATGGTTGCGATTATGCGACTAATTTTTGTCATTATTTGTAAACGACAAATTATTATGTTTTATAATATCTTTATATAAAGAAATATATAAAATATCAAGTTTATTGTTTTACTTCTGGCATTATATTTGATCTACCAGTAAAGCGGGTAATAAAATTAATCTCACAAAAGGAGGATATTATGCCGGGAGGAGATAGAACAGGCCCATTAGGCACAGGGGCAATGACAGGGCGAAGAATGGGTTATTGCGCGGGATTTCCTGTTACGAATAATCCGGGGTTCATGAGACAGGGAATAGGCAGGGGTTTGGGAAGAGGATACAGATGGCGGTTCTTTCAAACACCTATGCAAGAAAATATTTTTCGCGGATTTGGAAGAGGTTTTGATGAACCGACAGGAGTTTCAGAAGCACAATATTTAAAAAACCATATTCAATCGCTTCAAAATGAAATAGATTTTCTTAATGACCGCCTTAAGAAAATCGAAACATCAGAGGAAAAATAATAAAAACCGAGTATCGAGCAGGATATTTGACCTGCTCGATACTAAATCGGGGTTGAATCATGGATAAAAAATATGTATTTGGGCCGGTATTATCAAAACGTTTGGGATATTCTCTTGGAATTGATCTGGTTCCATTAAAAGCGTGTACCTATGACTGCATTTACTGTCAACTGGGCAAAACAACCGACAAAAGAATTAAAAGGTTTTCCTGTGGTTCGCTATATAAAATTTTCGATCAGCTTGATGTGAAGCTTAAATCATCGCCGAGAATAGATTACATTACTTTTTCCGGATCCGGAGAACCCACATTGAATCTGAATATCGGGTTTATAATAAATGAAATAAAAAAAATTACCGGAATTCCTGTGGCGGTATTGACAAATGGATCTCTCCTTTTTAATGAAGATGTTCAACACGACTTGAGTAACGCCGATCTGATTATCCCTTCGCTTGATGCGGTTAATGAATCCCAATTCGAGCTGATTAACCGTCCGCATCATGATCTAACCTATAATGAAATGGTTGAAGGTTTGTTTAAAATCAGAAAATGGTTTAAAAAGAAAATATATCTTGAAATAATGTTTGTTAAGGATCTAAATGATAAAATTGAGTATATTCCAAATTATAAAGAGATTATCGGAAAAATCGATCCGGATTTGGTTCATATAAATACAGTTTCGAGGCCTCCGTCGGAAAATTACGCTAAACCTTCGGATCCGCAAAGATTGAAGTATTTGTCATCTCAAATATTTAAAGATTGTTCGATAGTACATGATACCCAAGTACCGCAAAATTTGGAAAACTACGATCAATGGCGCGATTGTATAACATCCGCGTTAAGTAAACGCCCGCTGACTATTACTGATATGGAAAAAATGACCGGAATGGAAAGGGCTGAAATAATAAAATTATTATATTTGCTTGAACGAAAAGGTATTATACAAAGCAGGGAATATTCGGAAAACACTTTTTATTATTCTAATACTTCAATCAATCCATAAATTTATGGTTTAATTTGTTTGAGCAATTATGATAAAGTTTATATACGGAAAATAAATCGCGTTTTCTTTTGCTCATAGAAAATATTATACAAACTATTTGAGCTTAATAATGGATATAAAAATAACTATTTTATCAAATGATATCGTGACCCGGGCGGATTATCTTGCAGAACACGGGTTTTCAGCTTTAATAGAGGCAGAAAACTCAAAGATTCTGTTCGATACCGGTCAGGGTATGGTTTTGCTTCATAATGCGGCGCTGAAAAAAATCGATCTTTCGGAAATCGATTCGATTGTTTTAAGTCACGGGCATTATGACCATGCCAATGGATTGGAAAAACTTAGTTTCAATAAAAAAATAAAAGTATTCGCCCATCCCCAGTTATTCAGGTACCGCTATAAGGAAACAGAGTCGGGAGAATATAAAAATATCGGGCCGGCATGGCTCGGAGACGAAAGAATTATGGGTATGTTTGAATTCGCACTATGCGCTTCACCCTGCCACTTATCGGAAAATGTTATTTTAAGTGGCGAAATACCAAGGGTTACAGATTTTGAACAGGCGGATGAACCGTTTCTGTTGACAGATGAAAATAATAGGTATCTTAAAGATGATGTTAATGACGATCAGGCTCTGTTTATTAAAACCGGCAACGGTATTGTAATATTAACCGGATGCGCTCACAGCGGCCTTATCAATACCGTATTGCACGCGAAAAAAGTTACCGGATCGGATGAAATCCGCGCAATAATAGGGGGGACTCATCTTGTAAAGTTGAACATAGACAAACTGAACAATACTATCGATTATATTCGCAAATTCAAAATACGGCAACTATTAGCCGGCCATTGTACTGCTTTTGAATCGCTCTCATATCTCAAAACTAAACTCGGAGATATGGTTCAGCCGCTGGATGTCGGGAAAGAAATTATTATTAACTGAACGATGAAATCAAATTATCTGAAAAATATTAATAAATATACCGATGTTATTCTCGATAGCATTTCCGATGGTGTGTTTACTGTTGACGATCAATGGAAAATTACGTCTTTTAATCATGCCGCTGAAAAAATCACAGGTATTGACAGGCAGGAAGCTGTCGGCAAAAATTGCAGTGAAGTGTTTAAAGCCAATATTTGTGAAACGGAATGCGCTTTGAAATATACCATGAAACATGGCAAATCAATCATCAATAAAAAAATTTTTATTATTGATACTTTTGGAATAAAAAAAACGATCAGTATTTCCACAGCATTACTTAAAGATAAAGAAGGTAAAATAATCGGCGGGGTGGAAACATTTCGTGACCTAACCGCAGAAGAACAACTTAGAAAAGAGCTGAAATCCAATTATACTTTCGCAGATATAATCAGCAAAAACCATAAAATGCATCAGCTTTTCAGAATTCTTCCCGAAATTGCCATAAGCAATTCAACAATTCTTATAGAAGGTGAAAGCGGAACCGGTAAAGAACTTTTTGCCAGAGCGATTCATAATTTAAGCAAAAGAAGTAAAAGAAAATTTATCGCGATCAATTGCGCGGCGTTGCCCGATACCTTGCTTGAATCTGAATTGTTCGGTTATAAGGCAGGCGCGTTTACAGACGCGAAAAAAGATAAACCCGGTAGATTTGCTCAGGCCGAAGGAGGAACCCTTTTTCTCGATGAAATCGGGGATATATCACCGGCTTTGCAGGTAAGGTTACTCAGAGTATTGCAGGAAAAAGTTTACGAACCGCTCGGATCAGTTAATCCGTGCAAAGCTGATGTACGCATTATTGCCGCGACGAATAAAAATCTTGTCGATCTGGTTAAAAAAAATGTTTTCCGGCAAGATCTCTTTTACAGAATAAATGTTATCAGATTAAATCTTCCCCCGCTTAGGGAACGCCATGAAGATATCCCGCTGATAGTGGAACATTGTATTAACAATTTCAATTTTATCATGGATAAAAATATTATCGATGTATCCGCCGATGTCATGAACATACTTATGAATTACGATTTTCCCGGCAATATCCGTGAACTTGAGAACGCGATGGAACACGCTTTCGTGCTCTGCGGTTCGGATATTATTCAAGTTGAGCACCTTCCCGAATATATGATCCAAAATATAAGCCAAAATACCATTGAGACAGATAATACAGGCTCATTTAAAAATCTGCAACGCCATTTTCTCATCGAAACACTTCGGAAAAATAACTGGAACAGACTCGCTACTGCAAGATTTCTTGGAATTCACAAAAGCACTCTTTTCAGAAAACTGAAATCATTGAAAATAGATGTATCAAAATTAAAAAAGGATAAAGATAAGTAGCATTAATGCAACTTATTATTTGTTAAAAAATTGCAAAAATGCTATTTATTTTTACGCAGTATGTTTGAATGGTATTTGTATGTGCTTTATAATAAGATAATTATAATTAGATATCATTTCTGGCATCTATATTGCTTTTCTAATTGTAAAGAAAATCTCAGGAGAAGCGGTAATGCGGGTTGTGATTCCTAATACAGAAAATAGAGTATCTCTATTATTCGATTCCGCCGGTTCAATTAGGATTATTGATTTAGTCGATGGAAAAATTGATTCGCAAGTGGAAAAATCCATGAAGGAACTATCGTTTTTTCAACGTTTGAACTGTCTATTATCATTGAGGACGGAAGTGATAATTTGCGGCGCTATATCCCGCCCATTAAATGATCTTCTTGTAAGCTCAGGAATTAAAGTTATTCCGTGGATTAAAGGAGAGATTCCTGAAATATTATCCGCTTTTCATGAAGGAAGACTGGAAAACAGTAATTTTATCATGCCGGGACAATGTATGAAAAAAAGATGCCAGTTCCGGCGAGGAAGAAACTATAAATCATAAGGAGTAAAAAAATGAAACTTGCGATAACTACGCAGAACAATTCTCTGGATTCTCCTGTTGATCCAAGGTTCGGCAGGACCCGGGGATTCATTATACTTGATACGGATAATTCCGGTTATGAATATGTTACAAATGAAACCAACATGAATGCTTCATCCGGGGCAGGCATACAAACCGCCCAGAGGGTTGTTGATTTGAAAGCAGATGCCGTTATTACCGGAAACTGCGGCCCGAAGGCGTTTGCGGTACTTAATACCGCGGGAATTAAAGTTATCACTGTAAGTTCCGGAACCATCAGGGAAAATATTGAAAAGTTTCTGAATGGCGCATTGAAACCAACCACAAATCCTAACGTACAATCTCACTGGATGTGATATGAAACAGATCTGGACAAAAAATCAAAATGAAATCGATGCCAATAACATAATCTGTCTGGAAAGATTAAATTATTTTAAAAAGTTCGGAGTTGACAGAACTCTTCTGAGAGACGAGGTAATCTCCAAAATAGATGTTATTCCTGAGAATTTAATTGAAATCGGTACAGGTAAAGGTAACCTTACGGTGGGCCTGGCGAAAAAGTTTGGAAAAATCGTTACAATAGATAACGATAAGGATTGTTTGTATCAGGCGTATCTCAATGCCTGTTACGAGAATGTCGATGGCAAGATTGAATTCTTTTTTTCATCGGCGGAAAAACTTGAATATAAAGACTTTTCCTTTGATATTTCTATATCCTCGTTTTCGTTTCATCATTTTGACAAACCGTTTACTGTGCTGGATGAAATGATAAGAGTTACAAACAGTTTACTGGTGATTTCCGATTTCAATAAAAGCGGATTTGGTATACTTGATGAGATACATAGGAGCGAAGGAAGGTGTCACGAGAAAAAATCAAATGATTTTTCTATTGTCGGAGTATACCTGCAGGAGAAAGGTTTTTCAGTGCGTAAATATAACGAAAAATGGCAGGTTATATATGTCGCCAAAAGACAGGTGTAAAAATGAAAATCGCTATTGCAAGCGGTAAAGGCGGAACCGGTAAAACAACCGTTGCTGTAAATTTAGCTCTATCACTGGTTGATGTTCAGTATATTGACTGCGATGTTGAAGAACCGAATGGATACCTTTTTTTTAATCCGGAAATAAAAAAAGCGTATAACGCCCATGTTTTAATACCGGAAATCAATATTGATAAATGTGTGTTATGCGGTAAATGTTCATCGGTATGTGAATACAAAGCGCTGGCAAAACTACCGACAACTATCCTGGTATTTAAAGAGTTATGCCATGGTTGCGGAGCATGTTCTTATTTGTGCCCGGAAAAAGCGATAACGGAAACTAAAAGAGAAATCGGCATTATAGAAACTGGCAGTTGCGAAAATATTGTGTTTGCTCACGGCAAACTGAATGTCGGAGAACCAATGGCGCCTCCTCTTATCCGGGAAGTTCTGCGGAATCAATCGGATGGGCTTACGGTGATTATTGATTCGCCGCCGGGTACATCATGTCCGATGGTCAGCGCGGTTAAAGATGCTGATTATGTTCTGCTAGTTACTGAACCGACAGTATTCGGGCTTAACGATCTCCAAATTGCCGTTGAGGTTATTTCAAAGATGTCCATACCGTTTTCGGTATTGATAAATAAATCAAATGACGATGATACGATCATTGAAAATTTCTGCAATGTCAAAAATATACCTGTCCTGATGAAATTACCCTTTGATCCGGATATCGCGAAATTGTATTCGCGAGCAATACCGATGGTACACAATAATACTCAAATGAAAAAAAGGTTTATAAAACTTTTTGAGGATATACATAATCATTACAGAGAAAGTAAGTTATGAAACAGATAGCCGTAATAAGCGGAAAAGGCGGAACAGGAAAAACAAGTATAAGCGCAAGTTTCGCGGTACTCGCTAAAAATAAAGTTATGGTTGATTGCGACGTTGACGCCGCAGACCTGTATTTACTGTTAAACCCTCAAAATATTGTTACGAATCCATTTAGTTCAGGTAGAACTGCTGTGATCGCGAAAGATAAATGCGTTCAATGCGGGATATGTGGTAATTTATGTAGATTCAACGCGATTCGCGAATTTACAATAGACAGTATTTCCTGCGAAGGATGCGGTTTTTGTTATCGAATATGCCCTGCCGGTGCAGTCTATATGACCGAAAATGATTCGGGAACATGGATGGTGTCCGATTCGCAATACGGGAAGTTTGTATATGCGCGTCTTAACCCCGGTGAAGAAAATTCCGGCAAACTTGTCGCTAAAATACGTCAGGAATCCATAAAAATCGCCGAGGCGGAAAAAAAAGGCCTGATTATTATTGATGGGCCGCCGGGTATAGGATGTCCGGTTATTTCTTCCATAACGGGAGTTGACGCTGTTTTAATTGTAACGGAACCGACAATGTCAGGATTGCATGACCTCGAGAGGGTTTCCCGGCTTGCGTCTCATTTCGGGATAAAAACATATGTTTGTGTAAATAAATGGGATATCAATAAAGAAAAATATTCTCAAATTGAAAACTATTGTGTCAAAAACGATATAGATTTAACAGGAAAAATTGTTTTCGATCCTAAAGTACATAAAGCCTTGAATAAAGGCATAACCATGGCGGAAATTAAAAATTCTCAAGTATCTGAAAATGTAAGAGATGTATGGGATAATTTATACAATAAAATCAAGGAGTATTAATATGGACAAGTGTCATGAACCGCAGGATTTCATAAACCCTAAAATCAAAGAACGAATGAAATTAATAAATAAAACCATAGCCGTCATGAGCAATAAAGGTGGTGTTGGAAAAAGTACCGTATCCGTCAATATTGCCGCCGGGCTGGCAATGCGCAATTATAAAGTCGGGTTGTTTGACGCGGATTTGCACGGACCGAGCGTGTTCAAGATGCTCGGTATCGAAGGCAAAAAAATATTCGTGATGGAAGACCAGATAATGCCGCTGGAACCGATTCCCAATCTTAAAGTAATATCCATGGCGGGGCTGATAGACTCTTGCGAAAGCCCGCTTATCTGGCGCGGCCCGTTGAAAATCAAGGTAATTGAACAGTTTCTCGCCGATGTTGAATGGGGTAACCTGGATTTTCTGATTGTCGATTTACCACCGGGAACAGGAGACGAACCATTGACCATAATGCAATTTATACCGGATATATCGGGAAGCATAATTGTTACTACTCCGCAGGAAGTCGCGACACTGGATGCCCGTAAGGCGATAAATTTTGCCAGAAAACTAAATACTTCAATTATCGGTATAGTTGAGAATATGAGCGGTATGATTTGCCCCCATTGCAAAGAAGAAATAAATATATTTAAAAGAAAAGGCGGAAAGAACGTATCGCTGGATATGAATGTCCCGTTTCTCGGAGAACTGGGGTTTGATCCGCAAATTGTGGAAGACGCTGATGCCGGAAAATCATTTATCCACAGTAAATGTTCAGATACAGTAAAAAAACAATTGGAGTCAATTCTTGATAATATTCAGGAGTATTCTAATTTAAAACCGGCTGATTCAAATAAAAACAAAATGAGAATAGCAATTCCTGTAGCAAACGATAGCCTTTGCCTTCATTTCGGCCATTGTGAAAAATTCATGATTTTTGATGTCGCTGATGGGAAAATATCCGGCACAAACGTAATTGATCCACCCGAACACAGTCCCGGAGTAATCCCCGAATTTTTAGCCGGCCATAAAGTTGAATGTGTTCTTGCAGGCGGAATGGGAAGCAGGGCAAAAGAAATTTTCGATAATTTCGGTATTAAAGTGATTACCGGAGTAATGGAGTCAAATCCTTCGAAAATAGTTGAGTCATATTTAAACGGGAATTTAGAAACCGGAGTTAACACTTGCGATCACTAATATAAAAAAAATCAATCACAGCTAAAAGTAATTCGCGGATTAATCAATTATGAAATCAGGTAATTCTCTTGATAATCAAAATATTGTTAGAATAAGAAATTGTATTCATCCCAATTGCATTATTTGCGGGCTTGAAAATTACAAAGGAATGAAGATAAATTACACCATTACAAATAATAACGAAATCAGTACGGAAATTTATTGTGATCAGCTTTATGAAGGATATTCCGGCATGATGCATGGAGGTATTATTTCCGCTGTCTTAGACGGCGCAATGACAAATTGCCTTTTTGCCCGGGGTAAGATTGCCGTAACAGTTGAAATGACAATAAAATATAAATTACCTGTTGAAATTAATATGCCCGCCACCGTAAACGCGCGGATATTACAGAATTCAGGTCCGTTATATTATCTTGAATCCGAAATAATTCAGAATGGAAAAGTTAAGGCATGCGCAAAAGGTAAATTTTTCAACCAGCCGCAACTTCAGAAAACTACTGAAAATATGGAATTAAAATTATAATATGAGGGCTACTGTAATTATGAATAATCTTGTACCGGTAAAATTATTTTTAACTAAAGGAGTCGGAAGCCATAAGTACCAGCTGAAATCTTTTGAGGAAGCTTTACGAAAAGCAGGCGTTGCACAACAGAATCTCGTTCAGGTATCTTCCATAATTCCACCGGGATGTAAAATAATCAGCCAGGAAAGCGGGCTTAAAAAATTAAAACCCGGTCAGATCAGCCATTGTGTTATGGCGCGCGCGGACACAAATGAGAACGGAAGGCTTATTGCTTCATCAGTTGGTGTGGCGGTCCCGAAGGATAGCAACAAATGGGGATATTTGAGCGAAGTCCACGGGCACGGAATGAACCAAACCGAAGCGGCGGATATGGCTGAGGATTTAGCCGCCGATATGCTCGGTACAACTTTAGGGCTCGAAGTCGATCCGGGTCATGCATGGTCGGAGAAAGAACAAGTTTATAAAGCAAGCGGATTGATTATTAAAACCTCAAATATAACACAGACCGCACGAGGTCAAAAAGGGCTCTGGACAACAACTGTGGCGATAGCAATGCTCCTTTTCGAATAGTTAAATCTATTTGAAGAATTATTTTGAAATTGATTTCTTGTTTACAAAATTCTATATTGTCTTTTAAAAAGGATTAATATGGATAAGATCATTATCAATGCGCAACAAGGTGAAATATCGGATTATTTCATCTACAAGGCTCTGTCCGGTTTTCATAAAGGAGAACAGGCATCTGTCCTGAAAAAAATATCAGGAGATGAACTATCTCATTATAAAATTCTGCGCCGTATATCAGGAGTAAAGGTTAAGCTGTCGCGGATAAAAATTTTTGTTTATATTCTGATAAGTAAAATATTGGGATTGACATTCGCCATCAAACTTATGGAGCGGGGCGAGGTATTCACACAGGAACAATATAATTCGTTGTGCAAAAAGTATCCGCAGATCAAAAAACTATTGGATGATGAAATCAATCATGAGAAACAACTGATAGGTTTGATAAATGAAGAAAGGCTCATGTATGTCAGCTCAATAGTTCTCGGGTTAAATGACGCTCTGGTTGAACTGACAGGCGCTCTGGCAGGATTGACACTGGCTCTGCGCAATCCGAAATTAATAGCAATGGTAGGATTAATTACCGGTATTGCGGCATCAATGTCGATGGCGGCATCCGAGTATTTAGCAACAAAAGAGGAAGAAAACAGCAAACATCCTTTTAAAGCAAGCATTTATACAGGTTGCACATATATAGTTACCGTAATATTGCTGATTACTCCATATTTTGTTCTTGATAATGTCATATTAAGTTTTTGCGCAGTTATATCTATCGCGTTGCTGATAATTTTTCTTTTCACCTTCTATAATTCTGTTGTCAGAGACCTTAACCTGCGAAAACAATTTATCGAAATGACATCGATTAGCCTGAGCATAGCTCTTTTGAATTTCGGTATCGGCCTTATTGTCAGAAATTTTTTTGGTATTGATGTTTGATGTATATATTAAACCGAACTCAGATAAATATAATACAGTTGTCAAACATGAAAAATATTTACGATATCATAAAAAGAAAGCGATAAAACTATCACTTTTTAAGTGAATTGTATGCATAGCAAAATTTATTTTAACCCCATAGGTATTATTCATTCACCATATAAAGATACCATCGGTGTGCCGATTCAGCCCTCTTTATCGCAAGGCGCATTGGGAACGGTTGAATTATACCCGGATTTTTCAGAAGGATTAAAATCACTGGACGGATTTTCACATATATATCTTATTTATTTTTTCCATTTATCAAAAAACTATTCATTGGCGGTTAAACCATTTCTCGACGAATCATCACATGGCGTTTTTGCTACCAGGGCTCCGAAACGCCCCAATGGAATTGGAATATCGGTAGTTGAATTGACGCGTATCGAGGAAAATGTTCTTCATATAAAAAATATTGATGTTGTGGACGGTACACCATTGCTAGATATTAAACCCTATATCCGTAAATTCGATTGGCACATGACAACAAAAGAAGGCTGGCTTGCTGATAAAACACGGGGATTGAATGAACATTACTCGGATACTCGATTCAATAATATGTAAATTCATAAATAATCGATATATCCAAATATGAATATCCGTCTGATCAGGTTTTCCTCAAAATCAGTATCCTCTTAATAGATAATATTGTGCCGATAACCTGATCGGGTTATATAAGCCACTATATAAAACCGTTGAAACATTTTTCGAAATGGTGTTATAATGCGTTTTTTGCAAAAATGAAATCTGAACGGTATAAATTTCGACATTGCGGCAGAAGATGATTTTGTTTTATGGCGCCTATTTCAGTTTATACTGGTTTTATTTAGTGAAATTTGCTATTATTTGCGGAAAATTTATTTTTGATGCCGAGAAAATGTGCTGTAACTGAATAATGATAATGCATTTTCAGGTGACGTGGGTAAAATTATCTCGGGCTGAATTTATAATTTTTTTACGGGTGAGATTTGATGATAGATTTTCATATGCATACATTTTTCAGCGATGGGGAGCTTCTGCCATCGGAACTGATGCAACGGGCAAAAACCAATGGGTATACTGCCATGGCAATGACGGATCATGCGGATAATTCAAATATCGCTGATCTTCTTGCGAAATATATTGAATTTACTAAGGTTAACGAGAATTATTCCGATATAATTGTGATACCGGGGGTTGAAATTACGCATGTTGTTCCGTCTCTAATCTCGTTGTGTGTTCAGGAAAGCAGAAAACTTGGTGCGAAAATAGTTGGTGTTCACGGCGAAACGATTGTTGAGCCTGTACCCGAAGGTACAAACCGTGCGGCAATTGAGGCCGGCGTGGATTTTCTCGCTCATCCGGGATTGATCAGCGAAGACGATGTCAGGCTGGCGGCGCAAAAAGGCGTGTGTCTCGAGTTGACCACCCGGCGCGGGCATTCGCTAAGTAATGGGCATGTCGCGAAACTGGCAAAAAAATACGGCGCAAAACTTATTTTGAATACTGATTCACATTCGCCGTCTGATTTAATAAGCGACTCGTTCAGGGATAAGGTGATATTCGGCGCAGGGCTGGATAGCGATGATCTGAAACAAATAATTAAAAATAGCCAGGAACTTATATCAAAGTTGTTAAATAAATAATTTTTATTTGGAGGATAATTTAACGTGGCAAAAGATAGAATATCCCAGGATGAACTTAAACACGATCAATTCATTGATACAGTGGGTGGTTTGTTTGAGCTATATAACAAAAACAAATCAGCTATCCAGTGGGCAGGTATCGGCATTGCCGGAGTGGTAATTGTGTTTCTGCTTATCGGGCAATATTATTCAAACAAAGCTAAAAAAGCTCTAAACGCTTTTGAAACCGCATCAACAGTCACGGCGTATAGCGATTTTCTGGAAAATTACTCCAAAAGCAAATATGTTCCTCTCGTGATGTTTTCCAAAGGGAATGCTCTTTACAACGAGAAAAAATACAAAGAAGCGGCTGATAGTTATAAAGCTATAGCGGAGAAATACAAAAAACACCCGATAGCCGATGACGCTATATTGGGCCTTGGTTACAGCTATATGGCGTTAAATGATTACGAAAACGCCAAAAACACATTTAATGGACTGATTACCGATTATCCTCATAGCGAGTTTGTAAATGACGCGAGGTTGAATCTGGTTAGAAGCCTGATCCAAATCGGTGATTATGAGAAAGCAAAGGAAATAGCTCAGTATATGATAGATAAAGAATCAAACAGCTTGTTTACTGATGAAGTTAAAAAATTAATGCCTGAAATAAAAAGAAAAATATAATTTTTTTATTGACTTTATAGAGAATGCGTCTAATAATATTTAACTAAAATAGCTCATCATCTGGTTTTGTCCTGTTTTTTTCAAATTACAAATTAGAAAACATACATCATAGGTAATTTTAATGGTCGGCAAGAAAGGGGGCATGCGCCAAAATTATTAATGCCGGGAATTACCGATATGGTGCTAAAATATATATAAGCGATAATTTTATTTAGATAGATCGCTTGAAGAATCAGAATTCTTTCAAGTTTTTATAAGGTCTTTGATATTAATTTATTTTGTGGTTTTTAGTGGAGGAATCAAATGGACAAAGCCATTAAAGACGTATCTATCGTCGACGAAGAATGCATTGAGATTCGCGGCGAGATATTGGTAAGTTTCTAATTGAAACTAATGTTTTAATATACTGCCCCTGCCCTTAAAAAAGGCAGGGGTTTTTTATTTCATGCCGAAACCCAAATCAATTCAAGTAACGGGATTTATTAAATGATCCTGCCTTTTTCAAAATCAAAATTATCGTAATATCCGATTAGATTGTTTATATATGATTTAGTGTAACGGATATTGTGTTTTGCACATAAATCAAGGAGTTTCTCTATCCGTTTTTCAATAATTTGCAACGGGATGGTTTCAAGGGAGATATCACCTTGTATTTCATTGATGGGAGCGCCTGCAAGATGAATAAATGGGTTAACCTGTGCTATTTTAGGGATATAACTCGCGTTTTCGGCTAAAAAATCCAACGTTTGAGCAAAATCCGAATCCGTTTCTCCCGGGAACCCGATTATAAGGCTGATTTCAAAATGAATGTTGTGCCGGGTTAGATTACGAAAAAAAACGGAAGCGGTTTTTGTATCGAATCCTTTGCGCATCAGATTGAGTATACGGTCGCAACCGCTTTCAAAACCGATAAAGAGATTGTAACAGCCTGAATCTTTGATTTTGCGAAATATTTGATCGGGCATATCGTCACGTATCAATATTTGCGATTCCCATTTCAGATTCATTCGCGACATAAGGGTGAGAAATTCGTCAAATAAAGTTAAATCACCGTTTATAAGCGAGTCATAGAACACAAAACTTTGTATGCCATCAATTTTGGAATAATATTCTAACTCGTTTACTATTATTGCGGGGCTTTTTGCCCTGAATTTTTTATGCAGTGTATGCTCAACACAGAACCGGCATTTTCTTATACAGCCTCTGTTCATCCATACTGGGTAAGCGTTATCTCGCGGGTAACCGGATTCGGTTTTGAAATCCGGCGAAGGTATTTCGTCGAGATTGTCTATTTCATCAAAATAAATCAGATTTCCCGAATTATATCCTTTTATAATTGTTTCCACAGCTTTCTCGCCTTCTCCGGCTACATAATAATCCGCAGGAAGATGATTTGTTCGGTAAAATTCCAGATCTGAATTTGCCGATAAAGTTATCTCCGGACCGCCGTAAATAACCTTTCTCGACGGATTGCGCTTTTTTATCTCATGTACAATATTGTTGGAGAAAACCTTATTGCTGTGCCATATTGAAAACCCGTAAAACCGTGGATTGAGATCTATGATATATTCAATGGTTTCATTTAATAATTCGGGATAATTGTATTTTAGAAAATCCCAGACACTGTCGGAAAATGAGGGAAACACGGGTATTTCCCAAATCTTTTTTATTTCGTGTGGCATCTTGCTAAAGAAAAACCTGTTTAAATCTATTACTTTCGCATTGATATTACGCGATTTAAGATATGCGCTGATGGAGGCAATCCCCAGATGCGCCAGTCTCGGCCACATTGACGGAGAATTGATGAGCAATATATCAGTGTCTTCCATTTTATAACATGAATTCCTTTATCAGAAGTTAAAATAAAGTTTGAGCAAAATAAATTATTTTATAAACATTTCTACTTAAAGAGAATCAAAAAAAATATAACAAATATTTATCTTATAGTTGCGTCTAAAATAAGAACTCGTGTTTTTCTATTTTATAAAAAGAGGGGATTATGGGTAAGGAATTTTTTATATTCAGGTTCAGAATATATTTGAATATAATCATTTTAGTTATCTTTATCTATGTGGTGAATATTGTTTGCGCAGTCCATGAACAAGATAAAAATAAAGATGTAAATGAAGTTGTTATATCTGATCAAATTGAATCTTTGAACGAATCCGTAAAAAAAACACCGGAAGATTATACACTCCATTATAAACTTGCTTGCGCATATGAGAAAGCGGGCAATATTGACGGGGCAATACAGGAACTCAAAGAAACTATTGAGCTTAATCCGGATCATGCCAAAGCCAAATACAATCTCGGTTACCTGTATTCAAAGAAATCTATGTTTCAGGAATCGGTTGATGCTTATCGTGAAGCTATAAAGTCAAATTCCGATTTCTGCCAGGCTTATAATAACCTCGCTGTTGTATATACAAAGCTTGGGCTTGATCAGGAAGCGCTTGAAGCGTGCCGTGAGGCTGTGCGGATAAACCCGAATTACGCAAAGGCTTATTATAACCTTGGATATATATATCATTACAAATTTAAGCTATATCAGGAAGCTGTGAATCCTTATCGGAAATCAATTGAGCTTAATCCGACCAATCCTTTTGCTTACTGTAATCTTGGTGTAGTATTTAATAAACTTGGGAGGTATGAAGAAGCGGTTAAGGAGTTTAAAGAAGCTATCCGGTTGAATCCGGATTTTGTGGTGGCTTATTATAATCTCGGTACTGCCTACGGCTATCTGGGCAACAATAAGGACGCGGAGAAGATGTTTAGGAAAGCACTTGAATACGATCCCAAAAACGCCGATTTGCATTATAGTCTCGGTTTAGCTTTGCTAAACGGTAAAAAAAATTATGAGGAAGCGATAAATGAATTTAATGAATCATTAAAATATCATCCTGGCAACGCTCAGGCATTAAATAGTATCGGTGTTGCTTATCATATGCTTGGAAACTACAGTGAGTCGATTTCATATTATAAAAAGGCTTTGGAAATATTGCCCGAAAATCCGGAAACGCTTAATAATCTGGCTGTTGTGTATCAGAAAATCGGTGATTTGAATCTCGCTGAGGAATGCCTGAGGTCGGCGCTGAAAATCAATCCGACTTATCCTGAAGCAAGATATAATCTCGGTATAATATATTTGAAAATGAGCGATTATTCCAAAGCCGTATCTGAATTTGAGGAAGCAGCTGATTTGAGCCCCGATGATTTCAAAGTGCATTTCAAACTCGGGCTAACATATTATAAACTTGGAGATACCGATAAAGCGCTGAGTGAATATGAAGAGTCTCTGAGAATCAATCCGGTAGATGTAGATTCTTATATTGAAATAGCTGAAATATTTGTTTCGCAGAAAAAATATATTGAGGCTATTGATAAGTTAAAAGAAGCGGTAAAGATCAATCCATATCTTGAAAAAATATATTATTTGACAGCTGATATTTATGGATTAATTGATTTACCGCAAGAGCAGATTGAAACTTATTCCCAGTTACTGCGCATAAAACCTGATGATGCGGAAATATATTATCGAATCGGCAGTATTTATTCAAAAAAAGGAATGTATGATGAAGCTGTCGAATATTATGCACGCTGCATAAAACTGAATAATAATTTTCTTCCTGTTTATCTTGAACTCGGATCAATTTACTTTGATTTTGGCAATTATACAGATGCGCTCCAGCTGTTTAAAGAAACGGTGCGCATAAAACCTGGTTTCGCTGACGGATACAATAGAATAGGCAATTGCTGTAAAGCGTTAGGGCAATACAATGAAGCTGTGCAGGAATATAAAAAAGCAATCGAGATTGAACCTGGCAACTGGCAATATCATTTTAATCTCGGTATTGCTTATATGGAATTGCGCTATTTCAGTGAAGCTATCAATGAATTCCAAAAAGTAGTTGAAATCGATAAAAGCAACGCATCCGCCTATTTTTCGATGGGTGAATCGTATATAGAACTAAAAGATAAAAAGTCGGCGTCGGATCAATACCAGACTCTAAAAACAATGGATGTCAACCTTGCTGAAAAACTATTAAGAAACATTAACAGAATGGAAAAAGAAAACGAAGGGGAAAACAGATCGTGAGTCTATTTAAAAAAGCATCAACGGGTATTCTTTTACTTTTTTTCTTTTTAACCGGCGGTCAGAATGTTTTTTCACAGGTAATTGATGCCAAAGGAGTATACCTGTTGGAAATCTGTAAAGTTAAAAAGGATATTCATGCAATAATATATGCCATGGGTACAGGATACGCGAAAGGGGCAACCGGAATAACTCATAGGGATCGTTTTGAATCTAACATAAAAGCGAAACGTGACGCGTACCGGAAATTGGCAGGTTTTGTAAGAAAAAATAATGTTTGTTTGAGCCAAACTGAAATCAGGGCGGACGGGTATATGGATGGAGTAGCAGTTATCAGCGAAAGATATTCTGAACCGGAGAGAAAATCAAAAGTTAAATTAGTCCTTTTTACCAATATCAAACGAGGATTTCTCAAAGAATTGAGGTCAAGTGCGGTGGAAATAAGGGAAATCAGTCTGAAAGATTATTTGCGAAAACGCGATAAATCTGATTTTATCGATCATTCAGAATATAATCACTGGGGATTAAACAGGAATTCGAGGAGATAATGATGAAAGTAAATGTCCTTGCCATATTACTTTTTTTTGGTGCTATAATTTTACCTGCTACAGGATTTTCCGAGACGAGGCAACAAAAAATATTCAGGGCAAAACATGGTGCCCAAATCGAAGCATATAAACAACTCGCTGAAGTCGTAAAAAACGTTCAATTCGATTCAAATTCATATGTTCGCCAGTTTATCACCGAATCAGACCAAATATTCCTGCAGTTCGATAATTTGATAAAAAGTGCGGGGATAATAAAAGAACCGGAAATAGTTGAGGAACCTGACGGTTCAATAACTGCGAAAGTCGAGGTAGGGCTTTCTGTTAATGAGATAGTACACGGACTTATGCGAATGAATTATTCACGCGGACCGGAGAAAGAACCCATTGATTTTTCTTCCATAAAAAAATATACTGATAAAAAGGAATTTACAGCTACAGGCAAATATAATTCTTCATCCGCCGCAACTTCATCTTATGATGAAAAATACAGCCCGGCTGACACATCAAAAACTGAACCGGTTAACAAAAACAATTCTTCCCCAAAATTATCCGGGTCTGCTTCTAAAAAAAATATGCCGGAATGGGCGTTGCGAACGATTAAAGCATACGGAGTAGGGACTCCCGCTGAAGACGATAAATCCACAACGACTCAGATTAACACCGAAAAAGCGGCGCAAACAGAAGCGAAACGCAATTTGCTGGAGCAAGTGTATGGAATCAAAATCGATCCTACAACAACAATAAGGGATTACTTGCTCGATAAAAATGAGATCGGTTCCGAAGTCTCCGGTTATGTTTTCGATGCGAAACAATCGGGTAAACCTGTTTATAATAAGGATGGATCTGTGGAGGTTGAAGTGGAATTACCCCTTGAAGGAGTATGGAAAATAATTAACAAGAAGTAAATTTTATTTTGATATAAAATAATCCGGCTGTAAGGATACGTTATTTTCTCCTTTTGAAAAAGTTGGGTATACAAAAATAAATCAAAATAGGAGATACGGCAATGGTTCTTTTAAATAATAAATTGTTTCCGGTTATTACCATATTGATTTGTCTTCTCTGTATAGCGGGATGTAAATGTTTTTCAAAATGTGGGAAAAATAAATCCTGTGAAGAGGATCCCTATAAGAATTTTGAGGTATCTCCTCCTTCGGAAAAATATGAGCTTAAACAGGAAGCTCCTCTAAGTAAGGATAGGGTTCCGCAACAGGATCATTAAGTTAAAAAATTGGTTTTTCACAAAGTGTTTTGTATTATATTTGCCCTCATTAAAATTATTATGTAAAAATGAAAACGGAATTCAGATTGCCGATTGATTTGGTGGGGAAGAATACTATTATTGCCATTTGAGTGGAATTAGTAATAAATGGAAAAAAAGCCATTCAGTAATTTGGTTGCTAAAAGGAGATAAAATGGGATTTTTAATGTATGTCAGGGGTATATTAAGTCTGTTTGTAGTTCTCAGCATGATTTTTGTACAGGCTAATATTTTATTGGCTCAGAGGCATTTAAAAAAAATTGTCGCGGTAGAAAATTTTGAGGACCGATCCGGTACTAAAAGCGACTATGAACTCGGTTCAACTTTGTCGGATATGCTTACCGATTCGTTTATAAAAAGCGGCAATTATATTGTTATGGAACGGATGCCGGTTCAATCCGGGATTGAGCAACAGGATTCTGATTTGGCCGAAAATCTCTCAAATCCTGAAAATATTAGACAGTTCGCTAAAATGCCTCCGGTTCAGTTTCTGATAAAAGGAACTATTTCGGAATTTATATATAATGATGGCGGTGAACCTGATGTAAATGTAAGGGGGTTCAGCCTGAATATGAATAAAGGAAAAGCGGATATATCGCTGATAATCAGGATTATAGATACATCTACAGGTCAGGTTATCGATTCGGAGGAAGTTGAAGGCGTAACTGAAAGCACACCGGGTTTAGATATTCGTTTTGACGGCGGTGAACTCCTTTTAGGACAGAAGGACTTTCTATCCTCGCCGGTAGGATTAGCTTGCAGGACCGCTGTAGAAAAAGCTTATGAATATATAACCGACAGAATAAAAAATATACCGTGGGAAGGCAAAATCATTGATGTTAAAGATAATATGGTCGTGATCAACAGCGGTGATAGAGTGGGTATACAGAAAGGCGATTTATTTGATGTACTCAAAAAAGGCGATGAATTCGTTGATCCTGATACTGGAATGACTCTCGGTTCGGATCTTATAAAAATTGGTCAGGTGAAGGTTGTGGAGGTTAATAGAAAATTCTGCAAAGCGATTCCAATATCCGGATCCGGGTTTCGCCCGAAGAACATTGTGCGGTTTGTTAATGAATAACCCCGATAAACTTATCTATTTTTAGATTTTTTTGTTAGGAATACAAATTGAAAGTTTCAATAATAATACCTGCCTGTAATGTTGATAAATTTTTTTTCCAGTGCGCGGAAAGTATCTCAAATCAGAATTACAATGATTTTGAAGCAATCGTTGTTAACGATGGTTCAACCGATGGTACATCCGGGATACTCAAAAGTATCGAAAAACGTGATTCAAGATTCAAAATATTTTGTTTTGAAAAAAGAAAAGGTATTGTCCATGCCCTAAACTATGCTTTAAGTGTTTCATCGGGTGATTATATCGCGCGTATGGATGCAGATGATATCATGCATATGGACAGAATACTCATGCAGGCGGAGTTTCTGGACAAAAATCCAAAGGTAGATGTGGTAAGCTGTCTCGTTCAAAAATTCTCGAGTAGCGGTCGTGTTGGCAACGGATTTAAGATCTATGAGGAATGGATAAACAGTCTTGTTCATCATAATGATATTGTCCGGGACATTTTTGTGGAATCTCCTCTGGTGCACCCATCAATTATGATGCGCAGATCTGTTATTCAGGAGGCAGGAGGGTATAAAGATAACGGTTGGGCCGAGGATTATGATTTGTGGCTCAGATTATATCTTGCCGGAAAAAGATTTGAGAAAATTAACAAAATACTCCTTTACTGGCGCGATGATCCGGGCAGATTATCACGCGAATCCCAAATATATTCTCAAATGAATTTCTATAAATGCAAAACTCATTATCTGTTAAATAGTTTTCTTAAAAGTACAAAAAATGTAGTTGTGTGGGGCGCAAAAAGAACTTCGAGAAAATATTCCGATTTGCTTCTGCAATCAGGTATGGATATTTTATACTACATTGATGTCGATATAAAAAAAATCGGCAACAGGATCAACGGGATAAAGGTGATATCACCCGATGACAGACATTTGTTTAGCGATGTTCCCGTATTGTCGTATGTCTCAACTTTGGGAGCCAGAGACAAAATTAGGGCCAGACTTATTTCTATAGGGCGTAAAGAATCTTCCGATTTTTTTATGATGGCTTAATCTTCTCTTTCTTTGGCCTGCCTCGTGGCCGATAGATAAGTTTTCTGCCCAAAAACTTCTCAACGGTCTCTTTAAAATCGGAACCGGAATAAATCATTTCTTTATTGATACTGTTGCGTATAATTACGATTTCATCGTTATCCAGAGGAAGATAAAACAATTTCTTATATGCGTCTTGCCGATCCTTGTCGCTGTTGCCGGACGACATGTATATAGGATCAAAATCAATAAGACTGTCTGCGCAAAGACCTATTTTCCCCCTTAAACTGCTGTAAGGATATATGGTCGGATCAATAACAATTCCCGCACGGATTGGATTGCCCTCAATGTATACCGAGCATTTGAGCAGATGCTCGTCTTTCGCGACCGGGCAGAATTTATATTTGCCCTGCCACAATCCACCTGTGCGTGAATAAGATTTGTTTATATACTGTGTATACTTTTGGGAAAGCATTTTCATGAAATAACTTAAATTCTTCTTTTCAAGAGGTTGGAGCAACAAATGAAAATGATTCGACATCAATGCATACGCGAAAATCCTGCACGGATATTTTGTTTTTGCCATGAGCATATATTCCTTAAAAACAAGAAAATCTTTATCCGAAAAAAATATTGCCTGCCTGTTATTCCCTCGTTGCAGTACATGATAAACCCAGTTTTCCTTTATCTGTCTCGGATATCGCGGCAATGTTTACTCCTTTCATAAATAAGTAATGAAATGTTTTTTTATATACCGATCATTTCCAATCATAAAAGTAATTTTTGAAAAAAAAAATAAAAAAATGATTGAATTTCATTTAATGGAGTAATAGTATATAAGAATATTAGAATAATTGAATATATAAAGGATCTGGTCAGTCATGGATTTTGAGATTGCAAGTGAAGTTCTAAGGGCGATTGCTCATCCTGTGCGCCTGAAAATATTATGCGGTTTGCTGAAAGATGAATGCAATGTGTCTGAGATGATCGAGAAGACAAATGTTTCTCAATCGAATGTTTCTCAACATCTTTCCATATTGCGGCGGCAACGAATTATTGTTCCCAAACGAATTGGAAATAAGCGATGTTATCGTATTGTTGATGAACGCGTTGTAGAAATTTTAAAAATACTTGGCAAATAATTTTCAAAATAAATTTTCTTTATTTAAATTGGAGATAAAACTCAAAGGGAGGTGTTTAATGAAGGAAAGGCTGTTGCTCTTTTCGGTTAACCATCCAAAATCGGTAATTCTATCCTGCGCTCTTTTGGTTGTTATATTGGGATTTTTCATACCGGGAATAAAAGTCGATACTGATCCGGAAAATATGTTATCCGACAAAGAGTTCGTAAGGGTTTTTCACAATCAGGAAAAGAAAGAGTTTGATTTATATGATTTTATTGTTCTGGGAATTGTGAATGAAGAGAACCCAAACGGTATATTCAATGTTGATTCGCTCAGGAAAATTTATGAAATAACCGGGCGTGTCAAACAGATCAAAGGTGTTGTAGCGTATAATATAATAAGTCCATCCACAACCGACAATATTATTCAGGACGGCATTGGTACTGTCAGGTTTGAATGGCTGATGAGTAAACCACCTGAGAATGAAGCCGAGGCATTGCGGATTCGCGATGAAGCGAAAGACAACCCTATGCTTGACGGAACACTTGTATCTGAAGACGGCAAAGCTCTTTGCCTTTATATTCCTATTGAGAGAAAAGACATGAGTTATCGAATCTCAAAGGAAATTCAGTCTATCATAAAAGATTATAAAGGCGCGGAGAAATATCATATAACAGGCCTTCCCGTGGCTGAAGATACTTTTGGCTTTGAGATGTTTAAACAAATGGGGATATCCGCTCCGTTTGCCGGTTTAATTATTTTTATCATAATGTGGTTTTCTTTCAGGAAAGTATCTCTTGTCGCCATTCCAATGATAGTGGCGGTTATGGTAGTTATAGCAACCATGGGGCTTCTTATAGCCTGCGGGTTTACAGTGCATATAATGAGTTCGATGATACCTATTTTTCTTATGCCGATATCGGTGCTTGATTCTGTCCATATAATCAGCCAGTTTTATGATAATTATCCAAGATTCAAAGATAAACGAGAGACCACTCTCTTTGTGATGAATGATCTGTTTACGCCCATGTTATATACCTCATTAACTACAATAGCGGGTTTTATGTCTCTTGCGACCACTCCCATACCGCCGGTACAGGTTTTTGGTTTATTCGTTGGGTTTGGAGTGGCACTTGCGTGGGTGCTGACTGTTACGTTCATTCCTGCATGTACGGTTTTGCTAAGCGAAAAGACATTATCGGGATTCGGAATAAAAGATGAGGAAAAAACTTCAGGAATAATCGTAAAATTATTGAATCTGCTAAGCGATATATCTGTAACAAGATACAAACTGGTATTGGTTTTAAGCACAATTATAATAATTTTTTCGGTGCTGGGCCTATTTAGAATCGTCATAAACGATAATCCTGTCCGGTGGTTTACTTCAAAACACCCGATCCGTGTGGCCGATGAGGTACTCAACAGTCATTTCGGAGGAACCTATACGGCGTATCTGATACTTAGCAGTAAAGATAAAAACGGGGAAGTATTCAAACAGCCTGCAATGTTGAGGTATATATCAGCTTTTCAGAAAAATATTCTGGAAAAAGGGAATGTGGGAAAATCAACCTCAGTCTCTGATGTAGTGAAAAAGGTTTATTGTGAACTTATGGAGGGTGATAAGAATTATTTCCGTATTCCGGACACTCCGCAGGCTGTGGCGCAATGCCTGATTTCATATGAAAATTCTCACAAACCTGACGATTTATGGCATCTTGTTACACCCGATTTCTCAAAAGCCAATGTATGGGTGCAACTTAAAACAGGCGATAATCAGAATATGGATGAAGTTGTAAAACAGGTTGATAACTATTTTAAAAAAAACCCGCCCCCTTTTGCTATATATCATAATTGGGCTGGTTTGACTTATATAAACACGGTCTGGCAGGATAAAATGGTTGGCGGTATGCTTCGTTCGCTACTTGGCAGTTTTGTAATTGTACTTCTGATGATGGTGTTTTTATTCAGATCGCTCTTGTGGGGGATTATATCTATGTTGCCTCTATCTATCACAATTACCATGATTTATGGTATTATCGGATGGGTTGGCAAAGATTACGATATGCCTGTGGCTGTATTATCGTCGCTAACTCTTGGGTTATCGGTTGATTACGCGATCCATTTCCTCGAACGGGCGCGTGTGGTTCATGCAGAAAAATTGGATTGGAAATCAACGGTAACCGAATTATTCGGGAGCTCAGGACGGGCAATATACCGAAACGCTATCGTGATCGCTATAGGGTTTATACCTTTGATGTTCGCTCCTCTTGTCCCTTATAAAACCGTCGGCTTTTTTATGATGTCGATAATGTTTATATCAAGCGGTGTTACTTTATTGTTGTTGCCGTCAATAGGGACTCTATTTTACAAAAAAATGTTTGTGAAAGAAGAAAAAGGGTTGTTGTGTAAATGGTGCAACTGTTTTATTCTGTTTTTAGTCGCTGTTTTCGGATTGGGATATACCGCTTTCTCGTGGAACCCGATTAAATTTGTTTCAGTAATTATTCTGATAGCGATTGCTGTCGGATGCAGATTTTTCAAGACAAGAAAATCTTGTAATGCGAAGTCACAAGACATGCAATAAAGGAGATTGTATGATGAAAAAAATAATTTTTGCGTTAGCGGTTCTGTTAATATCGAAAAATAGTTTTCTTTCCGCTCAGGAATTGACTGTGGATCAGATTGTTGATAAAGCGAATCTCGCCGCGTATTATGGCGGAGATGACGGAAAGTCAAAAGTAAAAATGACCATAACAGATAAACAAGGTAGAACACGCGTAAGAGAATTCGTTATTTTGAGGAAAAATGTTACCAGAGGCGGCGAACAGAAATTTTATGTCTATTTCCAAGCACCACCGGATGTGAGAGATATGGTGTATATGGTATGGAAACATATTGGCAAGGATGATGACCGGTGGTTGTATCTACCGGCGTTGGATCTGGTTAAACGAGTCGCGGCATCAGATAAACGATCGAGTTTTGTCGGATCGCATTTCGTTTATGAAGATGTTTCCGGAAGAAGTATTAATGATGACATACATGAACTTGTTGAAAACTCGGATAAAGTTTATAAATTAAAAAATACCCCCAAAGACAAAAACAGCGTTGAGTTCTCCTATTATTTTGTATCTATTGATAAAAAAACGTTTCTGCCCATAAAAGCGGAGTATTACGACAACCAAAATAAACTATACAGAATTGTGGAAGCAACCGAAACCAGGGAAATTCAGGGAATACCGACTGTAACAAAATCAAAAGTTACTGATTTAAATACCGGCGGAAACACAGAATCAATATTTTCTAATGTTGAATACAACATTGGGATCGGAGACGATATCTTCACTGAAAGGTATTTGCGAAGGCCTCCGAAAAAATGGTTAAATTGAAATAAAGGTTAAGTAAATGCGTATTTTTACCGCGTTGTTAATTAGTGCATTAGTAAATGCCGGTTTTTGTTATTCCCAGGACAATGAAGGCGCTGTAAACAATAAACCGGGTTTCGGAAAACTGAAAGAATTTGTATCCGGTTTTCATGGATTCGGTGAAACAGGGTATGGCGGAAGGCTAAAAAGCGACGACAGGCAGAAACATACCACAATTTATCACGAATACAGGTTTCAGCTTGAATATTCCAAAAGAATTAAGGATATAGATCTGCGTTATAAAAGCGATATGGTATATGATGCATGGAAAGGAGCTTTTATATATGATCTTCGTGAGGCAAACGCTTATTTATATCCATTCGATTGGATGGACATAAAAGCCGGCAGACAAATCCTGACCTGGGGAACAGGTGATTTCCTGTTTTTGAATGATCTGTTTCCCAAAGATTATCAATCTTTTTTTATTGGAAGAGAAGACGAGTATCTTAAAGCTCCGTCAACATCTATAAAGACGAGTTTTTATCCCGAAATTTTCAAACAATCAATCAATATCGATTTTGTATGGACTCCGGTTTTTGAGCACGATAGATTCATTACAGGAGAGAGATTATCGTATTATAACAATCTGCTCAATGATAAAGCCGGCTTTAAGAATAAAATACATTATGAAAATCCCGACCGAACGTTAAGAAATTCGGAATACGCGGCAAGAATTAGCAAAAATTTTTCAGGAATCGATTCCGCGTTTTATTTCTACAAAGGATTCTTTCATCAACCGCTGGCATTTGATTTTGATTCCCATAGAAGTAAATTTCCGGAACTTGCCGTTTATGGAGGAAGTGTTCAGGGGGCAATATTCGGTGGTGTCGGCAATTTTGAAATTGCCTACTATGATTCAATGGATGATTCAAAAGGAGATGACCCGTTTGTTGAAAATTCATATCTTAAAGGATTGATAGGATATAACCGGGAATTGATAAAAAACCTTACTTTCGGCACACAGTATTTTGTGGAATTAATGTCAGACTATGACGAGTATAAAAAAACGTATCCCGTTACTGAATTGAGAGCTAATCAGGCACGTCAGGTGATTACTTTCAGGCTGACTCAGTTAATGTTTATGGAGAACCTTAAATTATCGGTATTTACTTTTTATTCACCGAATGATGAAGACACTTACATTCGCCCCAATTTATCCTACAAATGGTCCGATAACCTCATGCTGACCATTGGCGGCAACATATTTGCCGGAAAAGAAGAACACACCTTCTTCGGACAATTTGAAGACAATACAAATATATATGGCCGAATCCGGTATAGTTTCTAACAAATCTAAATAATTTTTTTTGAAAAGTGTAACAAAAAGAAAGAATTAATGTCTAATCACTCTGACAATAAATATTTTATACATTAGTGAAATATACATTAAACTAAGTAGTTATTGAATAAATCATAATTTTGTTATATAATTAAATATAGAGGAATCTTAAGGCAATATGACGTTTGCTTTTATTATCGATTAAGTGATTGTCTCATTATCTGGGGAAAGGTTTTTTTATGAAAAATGCATTAATTGCCAGTCTATTTTCGTTGTTGTTTTTTTTATTGTTGTTTACCGCGAATGCGGAATCAATAGAAAAGGGAATGTGGGTATGGGGAAAAAGCACAGATATAATTTTAGAAAGAAATCGGAGTGATCGATCGGATTTTTTCAGTTTTGTTCAGGCTCCACACGGAAAGCAGGAAACAAAAATATCAACTGTGTTTATGTCAATCGACCCGGATGTTGTTCGGAATAAACCACAAAAAGTACGAGAGTTTATAGCGGATGCTCACAGCAGAGGCCTGAATGTCCAGCTTCTTGCAGGAGAAAAGGAATGGGGCCTGACAATGATCAATCCCTCAACCAATATGCCCTATAACCAGGGGGGGATTGATTTGATTAATATTGTGATTAATTATCATTCCAACTCACGGCCGGAAGAAAAGTTTGACGCGATTCATTATGACGTAGAACCTCATACTATATCCGAAACAGATGAAATAGTGGATGTTAATGGAAAAATATATATTGGGGAAGACGATTGGGACCTGATTTTCCCCCAGTATCTAAATAGTATGCAGCAATTTAAAAATTTGTGTAGCGCTAACGGAATAAAATTCGGTGTAGATATCGCGCGTTTTTATGGAACTCAAATTCAGGATATAGTCGATTTTATTGCCGTTATGGATTATACAATACGAACAGAAAGCGCATTGACTTCCGCACTGGAAAAATTAATATATGCTGATGAAAACGGATATTCGCAAAGTGTGTATGTCGGTCTTGAGACTTTACAGGTGACATGGAAGGAAAAACCGGAATCCGAAAGCCATTTCAATAATTACAATAATGTATATATGGTATCCACATCCTTTTGGATTAAAGGAAATCAGGAATTGGAAAATCTCGTAAATACTATGTACTGGGAATTCGCCAATCCTTTTGATCCGACCAAAAAATATGACAGTTTCAGAGGTGTCGCGATCCATTATTATGAAAACATAGACAATGGCGAGACAGCATACCGAAACCTTGACCTTATTCCTTATAATCATGCGCCTGTATGTTTTCTGGTTTCACCTGCCGGCAACGAAATGTTCAATTCAAATGGTTTTGATATCAAATATAGGGTTATTGATCAAGATAATGACCTTTTGAATGTGAAGATAAAAATAAGTTTTGATAATGGATTAAGCTGGACAACATTGCGTGAATCAACCATTGCTCCCGCTCCGGAGTATTATGGGAATTACTATGTTAATTTATCCGAATATAATCCGGGAAATCAATATAAGGTGCGGATAGAGGCACAGGAAATAAAAGATACGGGAGCTTTATACGGATTTGATCAATCCGATTTCAGTTTCAGCATAAAGACAGGAGAATTTGTCAAGCCCTTGATCGATAAGGATAATATATCCATAGAAATAGATAATGAGGCGTATCCTACAAAAAGGTTTCCAATAAAATGGTCTGATTTTTCTGCGCAGAAAGATAAAATCAAAGGTTATTATTATTCTTTATACAGCAAATTATATCCTGAAAAAGCCAGTTATACAAGGTCTACCTGGGGATATCTTGATTCAGAGATTGACGGCAATATTAAAATATATATATGGGCTGATTTTCTTGACGGTTCTTCGTCGGACGAAATCACCATGTCTGTTAAAATTTATTCTGATCTCGATAACGATAAAAAAGCGGATTTAATCGATCCCGATATAGATGGTGACGGTATCTCTAATGTCGATGAGCTTACTGCGGGTACAAACGAGAATGATAAACTCAATTTCGATACCGCGAATATAATAGGTTTGTGGCAGTTTAACGGAAATTTAAATAATTCTGTCGGCACTGATAATCTGACGGTAACTTCCGGATTGAATAATTTGATATATAATAATATGTCCGCTGAACTCTATTTCGGTAAGACAGCAAACCCGACAAAATTCTCATTTGATTCGGATATAACTCCGGGGCAAACAAAAGCGCTATCTGTCCATATGTGGATAAAACCAGCTACCGTGGTTATAGATAATATATTATATGTCCCTTTGTTTTTTGACGGAGATATAAACGGAGGGTTGTCGTTATTGTTTAAAAATGATGCTAAATCATTGTCATTTCGATATTATGTACCCGGTAAAGCAGGCGTTTTCCAGAGTTTGGATTATAATAATACGTCTTTGCTTAATGGGCAATGGCATCATGTTGCCTTTACGTTTAACGGTATTGATGGTATAATCCAACTGTATGTCGATGGAAAATTAGTCGGGCAAAGGGTCGCAAAATCAATAGTACCGTATGAAAGCGCAAAAAAATCAAGATTTTTCGACGCGGAAAGCGATTTTGATTCCGATAACTCAACTCTACTCGGCATAAGACCTAACAGCGCCCAATTCGAACATAACTATTTCGATGATTATCCTGAAGGCTATGATCCTTTTGTCAGTTGTTATTATTTCGGTTTTGTTGACGATATTAAAATTTTTAGCGCCGTTGTGGCTCCGGATTACGATTATGATGGATTAGCCGACGATATAGACATTGATTCCGATGGCGACGGAATAGACGACAGTATCGATACTTATCCTTTCGATACCGACAATAATGGAATTATGAATTTTTCTCAAAATGATATTGATGGAGATGGAACGGATGATCTCAGTGATTCGTTTCCATTCAACAATCTTTATAAAACCGATTCCGATCTTGACGGAATAGCGGATGAATATGAAATCGATTCTGTGGGAAATAAAATAAACCTTAATCCAAATGATGATTTTGATAATGATGGGAAAACCAATCTGGAAGAATTTATCGCGGGTACAAAATACGATGATCCCGATTCTGTTCTTAAAATAAATAATGTTTATATGCAGGTTGACAATGACGGAAACCAAATTCCATCTTTCAATGTATCTTTTTATACTCAACCGGGTGTGCAATATGTATTTGAGGCAAAATCAAGAGCTTTATCGAAAAGTTTCTTTGTGCCTGATTTTTATCGCCAGGTGATAGGAAACGGGGAATTGTATACCATTGAAAATATTGATATAGAAAACATGGCCGCCGGAATTGGACGGATTAGAGTTTGCCCAAATAAAAAACTCAAATTTTAGTAATCACTATTTTTTCCGGTTCTCTTTATTACTGCTCCAAACCCACCGTCGCTGTATTGTAAAGATTTTGGGAAAAAAAGATATTGTTCTTCAAGTTTGAAACCAGGATTATCTCTCAAAAAATCCGAAATTACATTTTCGTTTTCCTGTGGATCAATACTACAGGTTGAATATAAAAGTTTTCCTTCAGGTTTCAGAAAATCGGATATATTTGTGAGCATCTCTTTCTGAATAAAGGACAAGCGAGAGAAATCATGTTCCCTGAGCCTCCATCTTGCCTCGATTCTTTTTCTTAATACACCTGTATTTGAGCAAGGCACATCTAATATTATGAAGTCAAACTCACATCTATTAAGCGTATTACGCAAAGTGGATTTATTTGTTGAGTCGCAGGTTTTCATGGTTATATTTTTAAGTTCCAGCCTGCTAATATTGTTCTCAAGTAATTTTAATCTCGATTCATTGACGTCAATTGCGGTAATTATGCCTGATTTGCCGGTAAGTTGCGCGGCATAAGATGTTTTACCACCCGGCGCGGCGCATGCGTCAAGTATGGTTGCGCCGGGAAAAATGTCAAGTTTGTCTATCAATAGAACGGGTGTTTCATCCTGCACAAAAAAGAAACCTTCGGCAAAACCCGGTAGAGATTCTACCTGGTTATGTGAATCGAGGCGAACGCAATTCTGATGCAGAGGCGATTTTTCATAATCTATATTGTTTTTATCGAGAAGTTCACAGAAATCGGACGGAGATATCTTAGATGTATTGATGTTAAGCACAAGATGAGCTTTTATATTGTTGAAAGAACATAATAATTCTACATCCCTGAGCGAATAAAATTTAAGCCATCTTCTTATAAGCCATTGAGGATGCGAATTCCTGTATGCGATTTGCGGAATAATATCCAGTTTTGATTCCCAATCGGATAATTTCTTCGGGTCCCGTAAATAATTTCGCAATATAGCGTTTACAAAACCAGCCGGTTTTTTCCCGAAAAATTCTTTGGCCAGTTCCACCGATTCGTTCACGGCGGCGAATTCGGGTATTTTTTCCATATATTTAAGTTGGTAAAACCCCATACGCAATATATTCCTGATAGGATTTTGGATTTTTGTTTTTCCAGAAGAATAAATGCTGATCATTTCATCCAAAGGCCCGATATGGCGGATCGAATTTAGCGCAAGTTCAGCGGCCAGTTTTCTGTCTTTAGTGTTCAGATTACTTATGCCGATATATTTGTTTATGGTATCGGAAGCGAATTTACCTGAATCGTATTCCTGTAAAATGAAAAAAGCGAATTTTCTCGCTGAACTTATATCAACTGATAATGATTTGTTCGAGGGCTTTGCGGACATCTTCCATCGATACTCCTGTATCAAGGCAAGGTCCATGTGGAAGAATATTTTTTACGGCAACAACCGGTTTGGGGAGAGTTCCCAAGATGCCATAAAATAATTCTTTTTCACAGGCAATCGCCACAATGATTTTAATATGACGTTGTTTTGCCATTTTTACAGCCATACCGCCTCCGGTGGCAAAATAAAGGTTTACTCCCAACTGGTCACAAAGTTTTACCAGATCCATAACCTGGCATTTACCACATGATTTGCAGTTATGTGTGTCGGTTATTATATCCTGCCTGCAGGTATGGTTCTGTAAACATCGCGGGCACAGAACAAGGATCTCTTGCGCTTTGGCTTTAACTTGCCTTTTGTTTACCTGCCAGTTATTGAATTTCAAAAAAGCCGATTTCATATCACCTTTATTTCTTTCATATCAGAATTAAGGATCTGATAATATCACAGCTTTTGCGTTAGTACAATAGAATATGAATATTTAAAACTTAGATGGTTTTAAATTCTGTGGGGATTCATATTTTTCACGGATCAATAAAAGTTTCGTTACTTCATCGTTTGTTAAGTAACTGATATTACCCATCTGGTGAGCTATCATGATTACTTTTGCCGTGTATTCCATCTTCTCAAGTTTTTGATAAGCCGATTCAAGTGTTGAACCGACTGTCAGACTTCCATGACGTTTGAGCATCAGTGCATCATGAGTAGGAATTAGATTAACAATTGATTCAGGTACTTCATCAGTGGTTGGTGTTGCGTACGGTGCGGTTGGAATGTCTCCAAGAGATAAAATAACTTCCGGCAAAACGGGTTTGTCTATCGGTATATCAGCAATAGTCAAAGCGGTGGAAACAGGTGGATGAGCATGAATAATTGTTTTAATGTCCGGGCGCAATTGATAGACTTTCAAATGAAGCTTATTCTCGCTTGAAGCCGGATGTTTGCCCGCGACCTTTTCGCCTTTCATATTAAGCGTAACAAGATCAGACTCAGTTAATTCGGATTTCCTTATACCGCTTGGTGTCATGAGAATATGCTGATTGGACACTTTATAGCTTATATTACCGTCTGTCGCACAGACAAAACCTTTATCATAAATCAATTTCGCATATTTGATTATTTCCTGCTTAATAATTTCGTCAGTCATAATGTATATCTTCTCCAATACAGGTAGATCTGAATATATCTTTATTTATTTAAAAATCTCAAAATATAAAATATTATACTTTTTATGGAATTGCAAATGATCTTTTCACAAGTTTTGATTAGCCTTGACAATATCTGTATCTTCAAATAAAATTTTTCACACAACCAATAAGAGGATATATCGTGAAGATTGTTCATAAATGCCCGTTCTGCAAACAAAAGGTAAGGTTTCCCATAAATAAGGGAAAAATTCTCATTACATGCCCCTCATGTAGAAACCGGTTCGCTTTCGATCCGAATATAAAAAAGATTTTTATGCAAATCGGTTATAAAATGAAATTATGGTTTTCAGGTTTAGCAACAAATTTATCATCACAAATTAATCGATGGAAAAAAAACAAAAACTTTTTCTGATTTATAATCCGAATTCCGGAAAAGGAAGGTTTAGCGGTACTCTTTCAAAAATCGCTCATTGCCTGAGCGACAAATTTGATCTGGTTATCCGTGTATCAATATCAAGAGAACAGGCAAGAGATATCGCACGGGAAATCACTGCAGCTGAAAAAAAACCTTTGATTGCGGCCGCCGGGGGAGACGGAACTGTTAATGATATTATAAACGGTGCCGATATTGGTAATCTTATACTTGGGATTATTCCCGTAGGAAGCGTAAATATTATTGCAAAAGAGCTTGGCATACCTGAAAACATAAGAAAATCATGTATTATTTTAAAAAAACAAACGATAGATCATATAGACGTCTCAACGGCAAATGAAACGCGCTTTATATTCTCTGCCGGGTTGGGTTTTGACGCCGATATTATAAGACAAGTCGATATCAATTCAAAACTTCTTATCGGCAAAGCGGTATATGGGTTGGGATTCATTAAAGTACTGAAAGAATTTCGCCCTTTTTATGCGCGAGTTTGTGTTGATGGGAATATAGTGTATGAAGGGGATATATTTGAGTGCATCGCAGGAAAAAGCAGGTATTACGCCGGAAAATTCATACTTTTTCCCGGAGCTTCATTGAAAAACGGTAAAATCGATTTTGCGGTTTTCACTCATAAATCAAAAAACGGGTTTATCTCAGGATGCCTGAAGTTTTTCGCGGGTAAAAAAGACCCTGATCTTAAATATTGGCGCGGATATAAGATAGAAGTATCGACAAAAGAAAAAATATTTTTTCATGTCGACGGCGATAACGGTTATACAAGCCCGGTTGTTTTTTCTGTGGAAGAACAAAAATTAAATATTATTGTTCCCTGATATTAACTGCTTCTTTGATCTGCGGTATTACCTCACCGTCAAAATCGTCCCTGTGAAACTTTTTGTTCAGCATATATAGTATCGATGGAGTTATATCAGCTATTCTCGCGCAATCTATGATGCCATGTTTTAGTCCCGGTCCGGATACACAAAAGGTAGCCCTCATCTCTTGCGGATGGTATCCGCCATGTTTTGCTTTGACTTTGGCATTTACGCTCCAGGTATCCGCACAAGAGAGCAAAACAGTACTTGATTCAGTCGTGTCGAAAACCTGAGTAAGCTGGACACACGCGTCCGGATAATTGCTGTTCTGGGAGGCAATAAGCCATTCTTTTCCGCTGTGGAATTTCCCGTCGATGAGATTTTTTGTCTCTTTACAGGAATTATAGCCAAGCGGGTCGCTACCGGTTATGATTTCGTATTTATATGTCTGGTTGTGCGAAAGGTTGCCAATCCGGGAAATCAAAGCAGATCCCTTCGCGGAAATTACCCGCACCTTATTCTCACCATATGGACCGAATATATTGTCTGGCACAACAAAAAAATCTATTCCCACAACATTTTTCAATAAATCTATTACATTAACATACCCCTTTTTCGGACCGAGATTATAATTAAGCAGATCCGAATATACAACATCTTCTTTCCATAATTGCGGCTGATGTTTGCCGTCGTTATCATAACCGCCGTTTTTTACAAAATACATCATGGCGCATCCTCCGGCATTACTGCCGACAATTACATTAGCAGATCTCAAATCCTTTTTTATCCCGAGAAGTGAATCGTATCTTTCTATTGAAAAAGGAATATATGATTCTCCGAGGTTATAGGAAATGGTTACTTTTTGGAATCCGTTATTTGATAGAATCCTATCGATATAAAAATTTTTATTTACTTTTGCCAGGCCATGATCCGATAAGATTATAAAATAAGTTTTATCAAGAATACCTCTTTTCTCAAAATTTCTTGCCATTGTGCCAAAACTTTTATCAACTTTTTTGACAACATCTCTTACTTTTTTGCCAAAAATATCGTTCCGGTGGCCTCTATGATCAACTCCCCATTCATAAATAGCTATAAATGAAGGAATTTTTTTACGGATACCGAGATTGATAAGTAAATCTTTAATAAATAAACTTGTTTGAGGCGCAAATTCATGAAAAGGGTTCAATGAGGTAAAAAGGAGGCTATCGTCAGTACCGCTTGAAGTACCCGATATTATACCGAAACTTTCTGTTTCGCCCTGGCTGAAATAATCGAAAACAAGTTTTGAATTGGTTTTTAAATCACCGTCGAAATGGAATATTTCCCGGCCGATATATGAGCGCCATTGGTTTGTTTTCCTGTTATACCACTGAAAACCGGGGATCTTATGTTTACCCGGATAAACACCAGTAAATATTGTGGAAATAGCCGGCGCGGATATCGAGGGAAACACGGAAACCATGTTTTTGGTCATCAATCCGCGATCGTAGACATATTTCTTGATGTTTGGTAGTTCTCCATTATTTATCATTTCATTGAAAAGCTGAGGAGGCAGAGCGTCTATAAGAAACATTATTGCGTAATAATCGTTTTCAGAAGAATGTTTTTCCCCGGCTGGCGAGATTTCGCAAGATAATAAGAACCCAATTGATAATATGAAAAAAAATAAGGTTCCGATTTTTTTATGAGGCATAACTTTACTCCTTCGTGTGTAACATTTACAAATGGCGATTTGTTATATCTCCGAATAGTATTTTAATCCGTTTAAAAGATAATCTTTAACGTATTTTTTTACATAATTAGCGAAATTATCCTCAGGGATAATATATCCTTTTTTCATCAAACTGCTCATATCTGCGCATGTATGATATTGATATTTTTCCCGGATATCTTCCGGCATAGGAAAATATTCTATTTTCGCGGGTTTATCCAGTGCGTCGAACATACCCTGTGCGAGTTGATTGAATGTATGGGCTTTGCCAGTACCAGCGTTAAATATTCCAGAAATACCAGGGTTCGCCAGTAAAAAATCGATGATAGCGATAATCTCATCAATATATATAAAATCTCTTGCCTGTTCTCCATGCGCGTAATCGGGGCGGTGAGATTCAAAAAGGCGTATTTTACCTTCTTTTAAAAGTCCGGGAAAAGCCCTGAAAACTACACTTGCCATGTTTCCTTTGTGATATTCATTAGGACCGAATACATTAAAAAAACGCAACCCGGTAACCAAATCCGTAAATTTCTGGTTGATTAAATACATATCAAAAAGCCATTTTGAGAAACCGTAAGCGTTTAGGGGCCTTAGTTCCGCAGTGAGTTCATCGGAATCGGAAAAACCAAGTGAACCATCGCCGTAAACGGCGGCGGAGGAAGCGTAAATAAACTTTACTCTATTCTCCAGAGACCAATAACATAATCTTTGAGAATACCTGAAATTTGTTTCCATCAGGTAATCGACATTCTTTTCTGTTGTATCCGCGCATGCGCCGAGGTGAATAACCGTTTCGATATTTTTTGATACCGGGTTTGAGTGAAGAAACTCAAAAAGGTCATTACGATCGACAAGGTGCTGGAAATTCAATCCAAGAATATTTTTCCATTTTTCTTTTGAGCCGAACGCATCGCATAAAATAAGGCCTTTAGAGCACGATTTACTTAAATGAGAAGCCAGAGCGCTGGCAATAAATCCTGATGCTCCAGTAATTAGAATCATTTATACCTCATAACCATTTTTTGAATAATTTGAGTATACCCTGATCCCAACCTACGCGGTGAGTAACTCCGGTTCCTTTTCGGATAAGTTCTTCTTTGTGCTCAAGATACCATTTATGCGAGGTTATCAGGGCGTCCTGATTAGAAAACCTTGATTTCCAGCCCAAACTTTTCTCGATTTTCTCCGTACTTACGAAAGAATCTTTATCAGCCGTACCATAAACCCATTTATAAAGAGGGGATACGCCGATAAGTTCAAAAAAGGCAAGTGCGGGTTTAACTAATTTCGCCGGTGTAGGCATGGGTTTAGAACCGCTTCCGGCAAAATCACAAAGAGCTCCGACATCTTCCTTTACTATTTTGAATTTTCCCGCTCCGACATTAAAAACGTCGTTGCTGAGTTTAGGGTCAGCGGCGATAGATAGCGATATAGCATCGGTTAAATCGGTTACTTCAAGAAGCTGATATCTATTTAATCCGTTGCCTATAATCGGGATTTTTTTACCGCTGTCTACCCAGTCATAAAGAATCTGAAAAACACCTAATCGGGCAGTACCGATAAATGTTTTCGGGCGTATGATTGTTATATTGAGCCCTTTTTTCATAAATTCACGGCATACCTGTTCGCCCATGATTTTGGAAGTTCCGTAATTACCGACTCCTTCGAGCTGATCATCTTCAACAAGCGGATGTTTTTCTGGTACGCCATAAACCGCGGTTGAACTTATAAAAACAAACTTCTCAACGTTGTTTCTTAACGCTACATTAAGTGTAGTCCTTAAACCATCTACATTTGTTGAAAAAATATCTTCCTTTTTCCATAATGGAAGAGCAGCGGCAGTATGGATTATCGTGTTAATTTTGTTGTCCCGAATGAGTTTTTCCATCACGGATTCATTCCGCACATCCGCAATTTCAAGAAGTGAACCTTCAGGATAATCTCCTTTTGGGAACTGATCTATATCGTTAAATGCGAGAAAAGAAGCCCCGAGTTTGGGAAGCCTTTGCGCGAGATGAAAACCGAGAAACCCGGCGCCACCGGTTACAAGGATTCTTCTGCCGTTTAATATTGATGAGCTGAGTTCCATTTTACTCTACCTCCAAAAAAAATTTAAATCGTTTGCTCTGAGTTTGTTCTGGTAGCGGAAACCGTCGTTTCATGAATCGGTTTGCTGATTTCCTTTACAAACCTTTTTTCTGTCCTTTTTTCGTAAGATCTTTTGTGATAAGCATAACCAGCCAGAAGAGGGAATATTACAGTTGCTTCTCCATATACCATCTGTTCTGCGCTGGAATCCACTTTTCCCCAAGAGTTCGCTTCCCGCAGGGTTGAACCGGATAGTGCTCCGTCTCTTTCATCGGCTACGGTTATCTGGATTGCGTATTTGTGCATGGACACGTCATATCCAAGTACTTCCGCTGCTACAACAATATCCTGCGCGAAATTTTTAGGTACGCCTCCTCCGATCATAAGGAGCCCTGTTGTTGGGGATACAAGCTTGATTCGCGTTAAATCAAGAAAATCTTTTGCGCTGTCGATTGATACCGCGGGTTTGTTCTCCAAAGACGCTTTCCATTGATGATGCACAAACCCGAATCCGGCACTGCAGTCACTGAACGCCGGGCAGAATATTGGAATATCTTTTTTATAAGAGGCAAGCACTATCGATTCTTTGCATTTTCCGTGTTTATCGAGGTATTCTCCCATCTTGTATATGATTTCCCAGGAAGCGTGCGGACGGGCGGGGAGCGAATCAGCTATCTGGCCCATTACCTCATCGCATATACGCAGGTCATCCTCATCGATGAATGTATCGTATATCCTGTCTATATGGAGTTGTCTCAACATATTGTCATCAACATCGGGTGAACCTATATAATGTTTGAATCCAAGGCCTTCGAAGAAATCCTGGTCTACAATATTCGCGCCTGTAGAAACAATTGCGTCAACCATATTGTTCTCAATCAGCTCCACAACAATTTTCTTAAGTCCGGCGCTGATAAGCGATCCCGCAAGGCATAATATGACTCCGCAATCGGTGTCTCTAAGCATATTCTCATATATCTTTGAACCTCTTGCGAGATTGCGTGCCTGAAAAGCCATTTCTTCCATTGTATCAATCATGGTTACAGGATTAAAACATTTCAGTGAAAGATGTTTTATCGGTCGTGAAAGCAATTGTTCTTTATTCGTTCTCATTATATTCTCCTCAAATTTTATTTTATTATTATTTATTGCGTAATTATTGATCTGGAAACTATGACTTAAAGGATATAAATATTATCATATTCCTGTGATAAATAACAGTAAAAAAACATAATAATAAGATTTCGGCAAAAAAGATCTTTTAAGTATTTAACGAGCTGTTATAATGTTAAATACAATAATTAAAAAAGGTTGGAAAATGCATAAAGTTTTTGTTGTGGATAAAAAAACCAGAGCAGGGATATTCATAGCCCCTTATCCAAAAGATGTTGTTGAATACCTGTCTGATCCGAACAATTATTTATGGATAGACTTTTATCAGCCGAATTACGACTGGATTAAGAAGAGGCTCAATCTTAATAAATATATACTTGATCTGTGTATTGAAAAAACAGGGATGCCGTATTTTGAAAAAATCAGGCAGAATTATTTTGTTAAACTTATAGCTTTGAATCCAAAAAAATTTATGGAAATAGGTGATACGGCTGAAATAAATTTCATATTGGCGGAAAACCTTATTATTTCCCTTCATGATTCACCGGTCGATATTTTAGAGTCTATTGAGCTGGAATCAGATGAATTATCAAAATGTTTAAGCAAAGGAACGGACAATTTATTTTATTATTTCTTTAACCTTCTTTTAAAGAATAATTTCCATTTTGCGAACAAAATTCAGGATGAGTTGGATTTTGTCGATTTCCGGTTATTTAATAGAAAAATATTCAAAATGGAGAGGCGATTGTTTGATTTAAAAAAGGTAGTATACCAATATAAAATCTATCTGGATAATAAAATAGAAATAATAAAAGAAATCCAGGCAGTTATTAAAAAACAGCCGGACAAGGTTTTCAGGAAGCAAAACTATCATTGCTCAAAAGAGATTATTTATAAAACAAAATCTCTTATCTTTATGTTCAATAAGCTTGCCGGCCTATACACGAATATCAGCGAATCATATAATTTAATTCTCAACGAAAAAAGAAACATTAATCAGCGCAACATAATATTCGCGATGGTTATCACGATAATATTTGTCGTTATATCAAACAGTTATCTTTTTTCTGTAATATACAAAGATTCTCTCAAATACTTTTTATTGGTATCTTTGCTATTAATATCCTGTTTTGCCGCGATAATTTTTATTTTCCGCAACAAAAAAATTTCTTACTGATATTCAAATCTCATTGAGCAATTATATCATCGCCTTATCTTCGGATTCCTGCAGGCGCGGATGGTGCTTTTGGTACAGACGCAGGCCTCTGTGGTGCTGAATAACCTCGGGTGCCTCCGGGGATATTTGGATTTATTCCCTGGATTTCTCTTGCCGATGGGAGGTTTTTAGCCCTTATCTGATTCATTATCTGCTGGTTAAGCATGTTTTCATTGCGGTATTTTATGACACTCTCATGCATCTTAATTGTCTCGCCAAACTCAATTGGATTGAAAGTTTCGGTTTCGGAGATCATTTCACTGAACTCGGGATCGGTACTTTTTATTACTTTTTTGGATCCATCCGCTGAAACTATGGTAATAGCTGATATGTTGCCTTTTTTATCGTATTCATATAAATATGTTACTTTGTCTTTTGTTCTGGTGAAAGAGGTTACTTGCTGTTTATCATTCAGTTCACGTATTATTTCCGAATCCAAACCTTTGTTTTCAATAATCTTCTTTATCTTTCCATCGTTATCATGTTCATATGATGTGGTTTTAATATTCGGTTCAGTCGAAAACAGGTATTTGCTGAACTGAAGATTCTCAATTTCGGAGAAAGATCCTTTTGTTACCTTGCCTGTGGCTGTATCGGCTTTTGTATAATTTATCGGATTCCCGTTATCAAATCCGTATGTATAATTAGTAACGGTTCCTGTGGCATCGAACTGCTGTATTAGCAATCCCTGTGAGTTAAACAATCTTTTTTCACAGATATTATTTTGCTGATCTTTGAAAGTAATCTGCGTCTGGCTGTTTTGGAGCTGATTGTATTCCAGATTAAGCTTTTTGCCGTCGGATTCGATAGAATCTACTTTCCCTTCAGAAGATATTGTTTTTAATGTTTTTTTGCCGTTTTGCTGAACCTCAACAACTTTAGACGGTTTTTTTGAATCATCAAAAACTATATAAATTACTGTTCCATCGGGTAATACAGCTTGACCAATTGATTCCGGTTTTTCATTGGCTATTTCTGATGGGATCTGTGAAAGCTGTTCCTGTGTTAACATATTTTCCCGTTTTGCTTTGCTTGCGGCGACCGCTTCCGGAGGAACAGATATCTTTTTAGGGCCGGTAAGGCTATTGGCGTTAACAGCCCTTAAATTCTTTGCAAGCATAACCGGATTGTTAGAGGAAGCCCCACCCAAAACAGGAGCGGTTTTTGCAGATGGAACCGCAACAGCTGGTTTAACCTGATTGATATCTATGGGTACCAGGTTCTGGTGTTGCGGAACGGGCGCCGATACCGAACCTGCTGTATCCGATACGGTATTAACCTCTGAAGATGAACTGCTGTCTTTAGTGGCTGTATCGGTTGTTTGTTCGGAAACATTATCCTCAACAGAGGAAGACTCGGTTGTATTTTGTTCCGATGTTGTTTTCGGTTTATTTATTGTTACAAAACTAATTACTCCAAACACTATCAAAACCAATACCGCTAATCCAAGCCAGTAAAATTTGGTTGATGAGGAAACGGTTTTTACTTCTTTGCTTTGATTTTTCGACATACTAATCCTCCTGGAACATATTTTAAATTTTTTTATCTCAACTATTACTTAATTATCTAATGTTTCGATAGATAAATTAACCTGTTTTGTAAATAACCTTCAATAAAAATTATAGGAGCTTAAAACAATTTTCCGATAAATTCATGTTTTTTTTCACTTTTAGATCGAATTCTTCATCAAGAGGTATATATTTCCCTTCACTTTTCGCGAGGATTTTATGATTTTTATCGGTAACTTTCCCTTCAACAATTAGCCATTTTTTTAACTTTCCCGTAACTTTTGCGCTAATAAGAATCTCTTCCCCCTCAATTACAGGAGCGCAATAGCGAACTTTTATTTCGCCGGCAAAACAAAACTTTTTGTGAATGACCGTGGCGGCCCATGTCATTGCCTCGTCAAGCTATGTGGCAGTTATTCCGCCATGTTGGATTCCCTGGTAACCACAGTAGTTTGGGTGCACAATATATAACGCTTTAACTTCATTATCTTCCACGAAAAAATGAGATTTCAACCCGACATTATTTTTTTTGCCGCAACAAAAACACTGATCAAAAGATGGCAATTCTTCTTTCATAATATTTGGATATATTTGTTAATTAATTATAAAATACATGACGATAAAAGTAAGGATAGATATATTATATAAGTTGGACAAAAAAAACAACAAATTAATAAAATATCACAACAATTTAAAAAATTAATATTTAATGAAAACTGAATCGGGTTAATATTGATCAAATATTTAAAAATTATGTTGAATAATTTTGAATTTCAATATTATTATTTAGTTTGAAATATTCAACTCATAAAGGCAGGACAACAATGGAGAAAACTTTGAATAAAGTTTTATATGTTGAAGATAATATGGATGACAGATTCTTTATGCGTTATACATTCGAAAAACTTATACCCGATATAGAGATAGATGAAATAGACAATGGCGAAGACGCTTTGGATGTTTTGAGAAACGAAGAAGAAAAAAAGAAATATCAACTTATTTTTCTTGATATTAAATTACCCAAATATTCCGCATTTGAGGTTTTATCCATACTTAAAAATGAAAACAAAAATTTACCGATAAACAAGATATTAATATTATCAACCTCAAATACCGAGTACGATAGAAAACAGGCAAAAGAATTCGGTATAAAAGAAGTTATATCCAAACCAATCGATGAGAAACTTCTCAAAAATATTCTCGATGAACAGGGGTTTGGCATTTCATCCCCTGAAGATGACCAATAATTAATGCCTTATTAATAAATAATATTAATAACTACCGGGTCCTACAATTTCTTCCAGGCGGGTTTTGCTTTTTTGGGCGTCTTTGTCATCAGGGTTGATTGCGAGTATGGAATCGCATATTTTTATTGCTTCAACATATTGTTTTAAACTGATATATACCGCCGCGATATCTCTCAAACAGTCGATAGATTCCGGTTTTAGTTTGAGCGCCGATTTGAGATAAAATACAGATTCATGGGGACGGCCGGATTTAAAAGATTCCGCTGATTTCATTAATAAAGATTTATAATTATTCTCGCGTTCGGAATCATCTGCGTATTTTGTCAATTCAGATAGTTCAGGTTTAAGATTCTCAAGCCATAAAATATTTTTTCCCGCAACCATATTCGTACTGTTTATTTTCAGTATTTCCTGATATGTGGCATACGCGTTATCAAGATCTCCCATAATAATATAAACTGTGCCAAGATTATTTAGCACCTGAACGGCTTGAGGTTTTAATTCAAGAACCTTTTTCAGGTCAACAAGAGCCGATTGCGCATCTCCGCGGAGGAAACTCTTTTCAGCCTGATCCATATATTTTATGAACTGAATATCAGCATCGGAATATTGATCAGGAATAGTTCCCATAATTTGCTGTATCCTTTTTTGGAAAGATTCAATGTATGCGCTAGCGTTGATGTTTTTCCTGTCGATCTTTAATACTTTCTCAAATTGTTCTATTGCGTATGGATATAAACCTTCCCTGCTGTATACGAGCCCGAGATTGTACTGGGTAACATCATTATCGCAGGCGGTTTCTGATGCTTTTTTATAAAAGGGGAGCGCGTCATCGAAACTTTTTCTGTGTATATTTACCGCAAGCATAAAATAGTAATCACCGGCGAGGCATCTGCATAGATAATCGAAATATGTTTTTTCGCCTGTCAGGTTTCTTAACTTGAATCTGGATGGGGCATCGACAAAATCTATATTCATATCGATCGTGGATGCCCGGTAAACCAGTCCATAGGGAACAAGTTTCAGTTTAGGCGCTTTCAGATCATTGTAGTGGGTAAAAAAAGTCGGTGTTTTTTCCGGATTAAATGAATACGGCTTCAACTGGTTCATCCCGACTTCAAATAATTTTATATCCGGCCGTTCTTTTTCTACATAATGGAGATAGGTTATCGGAAACAACACATTGTCGCCCTGAGCCATGAGCGTGGAATTCTCAGGAAGGTCTTCGAGTATGTTTTTATTAAAATCGAGGGCGAGATAATTATTTGAACGGTCGTTGCCGTAGAAATTTGTAATCGCAAGCGTTATCGGGAATAAAAGCGATAGAAAACTCAGTTTTGAGATTTTTTTCGACGAAAAAATAAAATTCAGCCCGAAAGCAAACCAGATGCCGACAGACATGAACGCGGAAATTACGTATCTGGGCCAGTAGAAAATATCCGATCTGCTTGCGTGGATGATCATAAAGAAAATATTTAATAAAAATACAATGAGCAATACCATAGAGATTCGCCATGATTTTTTGAAAGATGCGATTATTCCAAAAACAATAATAATTGTGCCGAAATAAAAAAATTCTTTTGGGATGAGATTCAAATAATATCCAACAACCTCGATAACGTCTTGGAAATTTTCTACATACGCCCTGTTCCAGTATTCTTTGCGCAATATAAACTCCAATAAACCTTTTCCCGTTTGCGAACCTGGATTACCCCAGTTTATAACCGGATTGAACTTTGATCGCAATGGGAGGTAGGTATACATAATTAAACCGGGAACTAAACAAGAAAGGCATTTCAAAACAACCGGTGGTTTTAATAATTCCGGATTTTTTCTGCTAAACACAATAAATATAGCGGCCGGAATCGTTATTACGGATACAAGATGGTTTGCAAGCCCCAAGCCGGCGAAAAAAAAGTATAACATCAGGTCTTTGATTTTTTGAGAAGAATTATACCTGATTAAAAAATAAAGAGCGCTTATCATCAGAAAAGAGTTAAGAGTATAAACCCTTGCTACAGTCGCCTGAGACCAGAATACATTGATAAAACCGAATGATAACGCGCTGCAAACAGCGATAATTGTTTTTATACCGATACTTTTTAGAAGGATATTCATTATCATAACCGTCAGGGAAGCACAAACCGCTGAAAAAAGGTTTATCTCAAAAGCGGTATTTCCAAACGGGACAAGTATAGAAAAAAGTTTGGCGAGAATAATATAAAGAGGGTATCCAGGCGGATGGGCGATTCCCATGGTCAGTGCCGCGGCGGTTAATTCGCCACTGTCCCCCACATAGACTGTCGGGCATAAAGTTATGAAATAAACGCAGAAACTCGCCAGAAAAACGAAAATGTTGTCTGAATTTTTCAAAAAGAAATTTTTAAGCAAAATATAATTCCTTTTTATTGGAGCAGGATTTTTGTTATCAGCATTTCAATTTTTAAAGTATCCGGTTTTGAGGAACTCGCGGTTATTTGAACTCGGGAAACACGTAGTGCCTGCTGGGAAATCTGAAGGTCATATATAAATTTTGCCAATGCCATAATATCCGATTCGGCTTCAAGGTCGATTACGTAAAATTTATAGAGTTCGTCATCTTTTATCTGTTGAGGTTTAATATCGTTTATATGAACCTTGTTTGTGCTTGCGGCGTTCTCTATAACCTTGAGAATCTGAGCCGTCTTTTCCTGATCGGAACCTTCAAATTTCAGTTTCGATTCGTACTCTTTGTATTCCTTGACAATCTCTTTTTCTCTGCTAAGCATTATCTGGTTGCGGTTAAGTTGTTTATTCAACATTTCTATAGTTGAGTCAAGGCTTAGCCAGTAATTCCACATCGGTTCGGCAAGATAAAAATAAATCAGCGAAACTGATACAACCAAAACTGTAACAAAAAGGAGAGATTTTTCCCGTTTATTCATTCTTGTCAAAAAACTCATTTTATCCCTGTTCTTCTCCTTTCACGAGTGAACATTGAATCTCAAAATCAACCACTTCTTTATCTTCGACTTTTCTTCTTTTTACCCCTCGGGACGATACTTTCTCAAAATACTGGGAATTCTCAAGTTTTGGGATCAAATCAAATACTTCCGACATATTGTTTGCAGTACCTTTGATGATAATGTATTTCGATTCGTCATACAAAAACCCGAAAATAAAAATTTTTTCAGGGATAATGACATATAATTCTCTTAAAAAATCAAGGCTTGATACCTGATCCCCGATGTTTTCCCGTATGATATTGATTTTTTCGCGCATCGCTTCCAGTTTTTTTACTCTGGGGGAAAGAGTATCGATTCTTGATTTCAATTCATTTATGATTTCCGATTTGCGGTTGATTTCCATATAAAAATTAAAAAGGCTGATCCCAAGAATACATGCGAATAAAATTGCGGCTAAAGAAAATTTAGCTATTCGAAGAGAATTTTTTTTCTGGTCTTTTATTTCCTGAGGTATCATATCTATGTTTTTTGATTTGCCCGGCAACAGCAAACCAATAGGCGACATTATGGATACCTCTTTGCCGTTTATCTTATAATTCTGCTCAAATTTAGATAAACTCGGTATTCGTTCTTTTAAATTGAATACCTCTACAGGTATCTGAAACCTGCTGGAGATATTCCTCTCAAGCTGGCTGAAATTGGATATTCCACCGGTAAGAACGATTTTGTCGATTACGTATTCGCTCTGTTCGCGTGAGAATACCGCCAGCGACCTCCTTAACTCATCCATCAATTCAGATTGCCAGTTTATGTTTGCGGATTCAATCTGAAACTTTTTTTCTTTCAGGATAAGATGAATTATACCGAGCGTAATTCCGCGTGTGAAAAGAAGTTTGTCTTCAGACATTATCTGAATATTGGTATGCGTATAGTCGATATCAATTAACGCGGTTGCCGTATATATATTTTTTTTAGCCGGTAATTCCTGCGGTTCAGGAGATGGCACGGCTAAATTTTTCAGGAACAAATATGATCTCAATATAGCTTGCGAGTTAATATCGATTCGTTTTGTGATAATCCCCGCGTTTTCAATCGTATCGATATGCTGGTATATTATGTTTTTGTGGGCGATGGCAAGAAGCACATTGGAGTATCCGTCTTCATTTTGCGATTCTATCTCAAAATCCACAATCATATCTTCTTTATTATAGGGGATTTGTTTTAAAGCCTGAAAATTTACCATCTCCACAAGTTCTTTCGGATCGGTAGAAGGCAGAGAGATAAATCTTATTGTGGTCAGGTTTCGTGGAAAACATGAGACAACTTCCCGTTTTTTAAATCCGTTTTTCTTTAAAAACTCTTTTAGGAGTTCGGGTACTTCATCGTAAGTAAAATATTTCAATTCTTCGGCGGCGATTCTATCTATTGTGATTGAACCGTTTTTTTTCACGGTCATCTGGACAGCTTTTATACAGCCGGAATCAATTTCAATAGCGACATGTGATTTACTGTCACATTTAATAGCTCTTTTTTTCTTTTTCGTTTTTAATCCCATAATAGTTTGTCCGTTTTAATGGAATATGTATCATAAATTTTTAGAAATTAATAAATACCATATTATTCATATTATTTTCGACTACAATTTTCAAAAAAGCGAAAAATTATTCTTCTTTATATTGAAGTATTCTCATTACTTCAAGGTTCTCAGGCGCTTTTTCATCGACAACATCAATGGCGGCAGACTTTTTCTTTTCCTGAGCGTTTTTCCTTGCGAGTTCTTTAGACCGGGTAACAATAGCGGATACCTTTTTCTCGAAATTCTTGTTTTCAAGAGATACAATCGCGTCAATTTTGAAGAAATCCGATGTGACCCCGATCAGTTTTTTTTGCCTAAGCCAGTTAAGCATACTTATTTTACTTGATTCATGAGTACCGATTGCGGTTTCGATATTGGTGTCTTTGAAGAGGTTATCGTCCTGTGTGCCGGGTAATCCGTCGTCTCCGTTGCGGTATTCGATAATCATTCTTATCAGTTCATCTCTTTCACTGCTGTCCATTTCTTTCTGGTCGCTTTGCATCACAAATAGAGCTTCCATAGTTTCTTTTGTGGCTGTATTCATGTTTACCTGTCCGTTGCCGTAGATGGTTAGGATGTTTTTTAGTTTTGCCCGGTTTTTGTTCTTTTCAGAACTCTGTCCGAAAATATTTTTCAGGAAATATAGTTCCTGAATAAGCTCCATATCGCCGTGACGAGCTTCGTACCCATATGTGGTCTCATACCACATATCCAGCTCATCTTTAGTGGAACTTTTGGTTGACCAGTGGATTATTGTATCGGCGGTTTCTTCGTCGAAAGAAAAATTCTTTTTCCAGTATTCGGAAGCGAGGATTGATTTAGGGAGTTTACCGACATTGAGTTTAGCGCATTCATCTGAAGCTCCGTAAAGAGTTACCTCATTATCGTCGTTACCGTCGGCGGTATGTTCTACAGATACCTTTACTCCTTCCATGTCTGATTCAAAAAATGATTCGGGCAGGTTGCCCCAGTTTTCATTATATGCGTCGACTTTTCTGTCCTGATCGTTGGCGATATTGAAAAAAACCCTGTTTATTACCTGTCCGGCGAGGTATCTGCATTTTGTCTTGTCTATATAATAACTGGTCAGGCGCAGTTCTATTGTACTGCGGTATCCGAGCCCGACGGCAAACAAAGACAGTATCGCCAGAAGCCACATAACCATAATCAGGATAGTCCCTTTCTGGGGTATCCGGTTAAATTTTTTATTTTTGTTAATCATCGAATAGCTCGTCTTCCTTTTTCTCTACCTCTAAAGTTCCCTGAGGAATAAACACTGTTCTCTCGAAAGTGAGATAATCGTCTTTTGATTCAGGATTTTTATCATCGGCGATAACAATTTTTATTTTTACCGCCATCGGGATTTTATTTTTCATTTTCCATTCGTCTTTCCAGTAAATTGTGTATTCCGCGTCAGGATCATCCTCTTCTTCTTCGGATTTGTATGGGTACTGGAAAGAAAGTTCCACGATATCCGATGCCATTTCTCTGGGTTTGACTCTACCTGGATCAAGGCTTTGCAAAAACGTTTCCTGTTTTCTCATTAAAGATGAGTTTCGGTCACGATACGAAATCCTGTCGAGCATATAGGTTACTTTAAATACATTGTCGTCAAAACCGCCTTTGATTTCCTTGTTCTCTTTGGTTACCGGCAATACAATAGGGAAATATAACTGGTTCGCTTCGCCGACTAACTGGATATATGAGAAATACGAACAGTTGCGGATATCGGTGGTCATGTTGTCGAGAATTATGCGCGCTTTCTGGTGAAGGTTTGAACCCTGATCTCCACGTTTCCATGAATAAATACCTACCGATAAAGCGGAATACAAAGCAACCATGATTGATGCGAACAATGATATCGCAATCAAAAGTTCTATCATGGTAAAATTGTTTTTACGGTTTAGTTTATTCATTGTTTGCGCCATTTTCAGATTTGTCCTCAGGCTGTTTTCTCATCGTTGCGGTTTCATAGGTAAGTTGTTTTTGATCTTTTTTATAACTCCAGGACACAGTAACCTTTATTATGTACAGAATATAGACCGGTTCTTTCTCCTGTACTTCGGTGGTTGTGCCGTCTTGATTGACAGCGACAGGAACGGAGTTCTCCTCTATTTCGTCGGGCGCGGTTACTTCCGGGAATGTCTCTGTTATGGATATTTCCCACTGGTAATCGCTGTATGGATCCTCAAATTGGCCTGAAGTTTCACCGGATGATATAGTTTTAGGCGAAACCGCTTCCCAGATTTTCTGCTCAATTAAGTTTGAGGCCGTCAGGTATTGCTGTGAGATTATTCCTGCGGCGATACTGTTGCCGTAAGTTCTCATGATTGCAATAGTACCTGCGGCGACAACTGTTATAGCGAGGAGCGCTTCCAGAAGAAGGAATCCGAATTGAACGGTTTTATTTTTGCCGATAAACTGAAATTTCATAATTTCTTTTTTTCATTATATATTTTAACGAGACCTGCCATTTTCTTTGTCGTGATTGTATATACGATATCCGATTTACCTTCGCCTTTTATGTATAGTACACAATCATCAGACTGTCCGTCGGGATAAAAAGTTACATAATCCTGCCCGTCGGGTTCGTCGAGATCGAATTCTACTCCGTCTGGGAAAAACATTTTCTGGCCGATAGACCCTTTGATGGTCTCGTATTCTTCTTTTTTCTTTCTTGCCCTACGCGAATACTTTTTTTCGGTTTCCTCATCTTCTTTCTTTACTGTTTCAAGACAGAACGCGTTGTCTTCTTTGAAGAATTTCAGACGGATAGGGCTACGCTCTATGATTGCCCGGTCGCGGGCGTAGTTCATGAGTTTGGCTATGTTATATACGGTGCTCCTGAATTTTATCGTCTCATAGGTATTTCTGAATCTTGGCGACGCTACAGCGACAATAATGCTCAGGATAAGAACGACAATACACAGCTCAATTAATGTAAATGCCCGTGATTTTGTCTTATTCACTTGCTCCCCAGTTAGTGATATCATCTCCGCCTCCTTCGGATCCGTTCGGACCGAACGAATAAAGATCGTAATCATCTGGATTATTGCTTCCGGGACATTTGTATTGATAAGGGTTGCCCCATGGATCGTTGAAATCTTTTGCTTTTATATAAGGCCCTTTCCATCCTTTTGACGAGCTGGTTTTTAATGAGCCGAGCCCTTCTTCCGTTGTAGGAAACCTGCCGCAATCGATTTCAAAAAGCTGAAGAGCTGTACCGTATGCGCCTGCGATTTCGCTTTTTGCCGTCTGGACTTTCGCTTCTTCCGCTCTTCCGGCAAACCTGGTTACTGCAACGGTTGCGAGAATCCCGAGAATGATAACCACGAGCATAAGCTCAATCAAGGTAAAACCGCGTTGTGTTGATTTGTGCATCTGTAAATCCTCCTTTATAGTTGAAATGTTGTTGCATTATTTACAAAATAAGTGTTTTATTATATTCACAATAAAAAAAATTTTGCAAACCATTATTTACTGAAAGAGTTTAGCCATTTTATTTCCAGTTGGTTCATATTCTCGATAATACCAGGATAACTGAATTTCAAGGCGCTATCGACATTTTTCCCCGCCTTTAACTGGCGGATAAATTCGCCGAATCGTTGTTGTCCGTAATTGGTAATTAAAAAATTTATTATATTTTTCGATTGTTCATAAAATAAAGTAACAAAAATGTTGTCTTTATTGGAAATTACATTGTTAATCCGGCTAAATTCGCTGAACGGGATGTGAGTTTTGTTCCGTACCGATTTTGCTAACAGCGTATGTCGTTGCGGATCAGAATATTTTTCTTCGTACTGGGCGATACCTTCGTCTATCCACAATGGGACACCGGCATTATCTTTTATGTATTCGCGGAAAATTATGTGTGTCAGCTCATGGGGAAGTAGAGAATCCATAAATGTAGCTGATGACGGATACGTGTAGATTGTCCGGTTTGTGTAATCTGCGCTTCCCGCGAACCATTCGGGCTGGTTAGTTGCCAAGTGGTATTCGGATTTATCAGCGAATATGACTATCACACACCTGTTGTTCCATGTCCAGAAATTGGAATATCTGTTTAGCCCCAGATCGGATTCAATTTTATCGTAATACAATTCGCTATATTTTATTATTTGCCGCGCGAATTGTTTATCGCACCTGTATCTTATGATGAAATGCGCGCTTTTTTCCGTTTCGAACCCATCTTTTGCTGAAGCGCATACATAGCTTGAAAAAACAATTGTCAGGATAATACCGAAAATAAAACAATTTCTGATCATATGAAATGACCTTGAGGTTTTTCAGTTTAAATTATTTAGCCACATTGCTCAAATCGAAGATAGGCAGAATCATGCTTATTACAATAGCTCCGAGAATCGAGCCGAGCACAACAATCATCAATGGTTCAAGGATGGTTGTGAATGTTTTTATTGTCCTGTCGACTTGTTTATCGTATGATTCCGCGACTTTTTCCAGTGATTTTTCCACATGCCCGCTTTCTTCACCCACAGCGACCATATTAACAAATAAAGGCGGGAAATTACCACATTTCTTGAGGCATTCGCCAAGTTTCGCGCCTTTAGATATCTCATCGGCCGCCATAGCGATTTCATCACGGATGACTTTATTTTTTATAGTATCTTTTATTATGCTTAACGATTGTATAATAGGTACGCCGTTATTTAGCAGTGTGCTTAATGTCCTTCCGAACCGGGCGATTTCTTCTTTCAGGATAAGGTCTTTTATGATGGGTACTTTCAATTTTATCCTGTCGTAAATACGGCCGCCGTCTTCGCTTTTTTTCCATTTTTGAAAAATATAGAACAATGTTAGCGAAACAATCAGAATAAGCCACCAGTAATTATTGAGGGCGGAACTGATCATTATAAGAATTTGTGTAGGCAAGGGGAGAGCCTGTCCCATATCGGAGAAAAGTTGGACAAGGCGCGGTATTACGAATGTCATCAAGACGGTTATCGATAGTACACCCACGCTCAACATCAGCATTGGATAAGCCATGGCTGATTTGATTTTGCTTCTGGTCTCGTCTTCTTTTTCCGCAAAATCCGCCAGCCTGTTCAGAACGGTTTCCAGCATACCGCCGATTTCACCGGATTTGACCATGTTTATATATAAAGCTGAAAATACTTTTGGGTTTTTGCCTAACGATTCGTGCAGTGTTTTACCGTCGCGGATACTTCCCTGAATATCATCAAGCACTAATTTCAGCGCGGTATTATTACATTGTTCTGCAAGTATCTGAACCGATCGGAATAATGGTACACCTGAATCCAGCAGGTCTGCCAATGATCTTGTGAAGTCGGCAAGGTCTTTTATTGAGACTTTTTTTAAGAAATTCAGGCTGAATTTTTTTTTTGTTTCTTTCTCTAAAACGAAATTGTCTTCTTTCATGACAACGGATATAGGAAAATATCCTTTCATGGAAAGTTTATGTAATGCGTCACCCTGATTGTTCGCCTCAATTACTCCCTGGGTAATAGCCGAAGGTCCGGTTTTTGCTTTATAAAAAAAAGTAGGCATCAGTCAAGAATTTCCTCATGTGATACCCGCAGTACTTCATCGACGGTTGTTAATCCACGGAGAGCTTTTCTAAGCCCTGTTATTTTTAATGTCGACATGTTCTGCGATTTAATAGCTTCTTCTTTTATTACGTTTGATGGAATACGCTGGACAACCATTTCCCTTATTTTGTCTGTCATCAACATGACTTCATAGATCACGGTTCTGCCCCGGTATCCGGTATGTTTGCATGCTTCGCAACCTTTACCTTCAAACAGTATGGTTTTATCGGGATTGATATCAATCCCTTTGAATTCTTTAGTATATAGTTTATTAAAAGGGATCTCATGTTTGCATGAGTTGCAGATTAACCTTACAAGCCTTTGCGCGATAACGCATTCAACCGACGATGACACAAGATAAGGCTCAACACCCATATCAATCAAACGGGTGATAGACCCTGCGGCATCATTGGTGTGTACCGTGCTGAACACCATATGACCGGTAAGCGATGCCCTGATGGCGGCTTCGGCGGTTTCGTAATCACGGATTTCTCCGATCATCATAACGTCAGGGTCATGGCGGAGCATCGACCTTAATGCTCTGGCGAAAGTCAGGTCGATTTTAGGCAATACCTGAATCTGCGATATCCCGTGCATACGGTATTCTATCGGGTCTTCGATGGTGATTATTTTGATATCGGCTTTATTCAGTTGTTTCAGACACGCATAAAGGGTTGTTGATTTACCGCTTCCTGTAGGCCCTGTAACAAGTACGATTCCGTATGGTTTGCCGATTACCTTGTCGAGAATTTCCAGTTCACGGTCGCCGTATCCGAGTTGTGTTAAATCAAGAAGCTGGTTGTTGGCGGTTAGAAGACGAATGTTTACAGTTTCCCCGTAAGGAGTAGGGAGAGTTGAGATACGTAAATCGAGTTCCGTATCCACAAGTTTTATCTTTATACGGCCGTCCTGAGGAAGCCTTCTTTCGGCGATATTCAAACTCGCCATGATTTTTATACGCGATACTATAGCCGATTGAAACCGTTTTATTGTCGGAGGCACGTTGGTTTCGTATAATATACCGTCTATACGGTAACGTATGCGGAGTTCGTTTTCGAATGGTTCAATATGAATATCGGTTGCCCTGTCTTTGTAAGCCTCAACGAAAATCTGGTTGACGAATTTTATTATAGAGGCATCGGCGGCCATATCGTCGGTGCTGTCGATAGCTCTTTCTTCTATTACGGGCATCTCGGATGTGTCGATGTTTTCATCCATCATTTTTTCTACTGTTTCCGCGCCGAGACCGTAATATTTCTTTTGCGATTCTATAATCATTTCTTCGCTTGCGAGCGACGCTACGATCTGAAATCCCAGAAGAAGTTTTATATCGTCAAGGACATGCAAATCAAGCGGGTCCATTGTGGCTACCCTGATTTTGCCCGGCCCTTCCATCCGTACCGGCATTATTTTGTAATGATGCGCGAATTTAGCCGGAATCTTTTCTACGGCTTCTTTGTCGATAGTTGCTTCTTTAAGAGAAATATATTCTACACCAAGATGTTGAGCCAGCAGAGGAAGTATATCCTTTTCTTTGCATTTGCCCAGCCTGATCAAGGTATGCGCGAGATACTTTTCGTTTTCTTTCTGTTTTTCCTGGGCGATAGCGAGATGCTCATCAGTAATAATGTTCATCAAAATGAGCATGTTGTTGAACGCTTTCTCGTTCATGTCACCGGAAACCTTTATGTTATTGGACATAGATTTCCAGTACGCTTTCTCAACAACGTTATACAATTCATCGAGGTCAAATGGTTTGGCGATGTATTCCTCAGAACCGCTCAGAAGCGTTTCCTTTATCTCGTACGATTGGTTGTAGCTTGTCATAACGATAATGCCGAGATTCGGATGAACATTCTTTATGGAGGTTATTAAATCAAAACCGCTTATACCGGGGAGTTGAACATCGGTTAAAAGTATATTGAAGTTATCGGCAGACAACATCTTTAGCGCGTCTTCTGCTGTAGACGCTTCAGATACTATATAGCCGTGTTCGGATAAAGAAGACTTCAGTATCGCCCGGATATCATCTTCATCATCCACAACCAGAATATGGATTTTTTCAGATATCATAAATAAAATTAACCCTCCATTGCCAAATATATCATAACATAAATGTTATATGCAATATCCGCTTTTGGCAAAAAACCGATAGTAAAAATTGTTTTTCTCAATCATATTTAATTTCGTCAGTTTTTGGCGGTTTCATTATATTAAGTTATTTTTTTGGAAAAAATAGTTAATTTTTCTTTTTTTGGCGGTAAATTATATTTGTAATTGTAACTTGCAAACAATAAAAAGATTAGAGATTTTTGCTTTATCTTTTTTTACCGGCTCTGTAAATAAATTAAGTAATTATTTTTTTTAAATAAATCTTGAAAATATAACATTTTCCTGTTAAATTAAGAAATTGAAAACCTTAGCGGCTCTGTCCCATAATAATGATAATGTTTTGAACAAATACCGTTTTTTATAAATCCCAAAATAGTTATTATAAGAAATATTTATATAATCAAATATTTAGAAATTAGATTATAAAACCTGTTTGTGGTTTAGGATAAATATAAAAATTAGTGAAAGGATAATTGTGGATATACTGCGCAACATCTCCTCATACTCCAGAGAGTCTGTGTCAGATTTAAAAGAAGATAACCTTAGAGTTCTTGTCATTGACAATGAGGATCAAACAGTTTCACTCTTAAATAAGTATCTTATCGATAGCGGTTATTGCGATGTCCGCATGGCAAAATGGATGCATGCTATGACTGAGTACCATGCGTATAATCCGGATATTCTAATCGTTGGGGTTGTTTACCCCCTTAACGAAGGAATGGAAATTATAAAGTCCATAAGTTCGGAAGAATCAAAAAAAGAAATTATTATTTATACCGACCAGCATGATAAACAGCTCTTTTACGAAGCTCTTAAACTTCAGGTATGCGATATTCTGACAAAACCTATTTGTCCGGATGACCTTGACGCTGCGCTTTCACGAGCAAAAAAGCGGTTGGAATCAAAAAAAGAACAGGAAAAATTTTTCATATCCGTAATGGAGAGGACACAGCAGGTAAAAAATTCCGAGTCCGACGCAATTCCGGCTAAAATGATCCAGGGTATTATCCATAATCTTAACGCTCCATTGTGCGCTATATCCGGTAATGCTCAACTTCTTGAACATGGGTTGGAAAACCTTCTTGTATTTTTGAACAATTACTGTTCGAATTTTGAGCCGGTAGTCTATAAAGAACTCACCAATAAAATAAAAAGGTTTAAGGATTTCTCAACCAACCAGAATATATCTACCGAAAGAATGAAAGATATTATTTCAAATTTCCTGTCGAAATGGAGAAACGAAAACGACCGTAACGAAACAGATATAGATATAAACAATTTTATAAAAATCGAAATGGAATACATGAATTCCGACCTTGAATTTAAAAATCAAATTAAAAAAGAAATTGTACTTTCTCCCGGAATACCTTTGATAAGAGGAGTTTATTCCGATTTTTCACAGGTGTTTACGAACCTTGTAAATAACGCTGTTAAAGCTATGTCGAAGAATCAATTCAAGGAACTGAAAGTTATTACCCGTCAGGATTCCGAATGCGTTTATGTGGAAGTTTATGATAATGGATGCGGAATCGATTCTGATAAAATAACAAAAATATTTGATGATTTTTATACCGATTGGAACAATCTCAAGGAAAATGACGGCAACGGCAATGGGAACGGTGATATTGTATCCGGTACAGGAGTAGGATTGGCGAATTGCCTTGAATTGATGAAAAGTTACGATAGCGGATTTGATGTTAAAAGTGAATTGGGCAAAGGCACTTGTTTTATATGGAAAATACCAAAAGTCAGGGCGCTCGTCTTAAATGACAGATTTTAAAAAATTTAAACAATACGTCTCAGATAAAGAAAAATACGAACTTTATTTTTTTGAGTCTCTTTTAGAAAAATATCCGAATTTTCCCGACGTGTTATTTCCACTTGCGGATTTGTATACGGCCTTGGGGTTGTTCGAAAAAGGTCTTGACATTGACCTGAAACTGTCGGTTATGTATCCAGATGACGAATCCGTTTGGTATAACCTTTCATGTAGTTTTAGTTTGTGCGGTAAAATTGACGATGCCCTCGATGCCCTCGAAAAAGCAATAAAAATCGGATGGGACGATGCCGAGCATATAATAAACGATCATGATCTCGATAATATAAAACATACTCTTCGCTACAATATTCTCCTCAATTACCTCGTGAACAAAAAAAAGGCTTGAGTACGTATCTATTTTTTACCAAGAAAAATCGCTTTGTTCAGTAATATCAATTAATAGTTATTATAATACCTTTATATATTGACATATATGAATTTATAGTGTCAAAGAGCTTATTATTGTATATGGCAAAATAATAAAGGTGTATCTATGAAAAGCTATAAAATTCTGAGTGGTTTATTTTTGCTTTTATTACCGCCAATAGTTTATAGTTATGATTTAAATAAAGATGGATATCTGGATATAGTTTTTTTAAATAATTCCAATGACACCAACCGGCAATATAAATTCATATGTATACTGAAGAGCCTCATCAAATCCACAAAGACATTACTTCCGACAATGGGGGCATTTGGCGTTAGCGCTGGTAATATGTCGGCTTTCGGGCAGAATTATATTGAGGAAACCACAGCTGTTCCCGAACCGCTTTCAGTATTTCTTTTGTTAATAAGCGAATTTATCATTTTTTTTAAAAAAGGTTTTCGAACTCAATAATTCGTAAAAAATAAACGCATTAGTATATCCCCTTTAATAAGCGCTTTATGCTCATATAATATCCATAATATTCGATTACTAATATTGATATAATACTCTTTTTTGCCAAATTAAAAAGTTTGTATTATCTTAAAACCTGATATCTGTTTTTATTCAAAAAGTTTTCAGTAAGATGTTGTATTAATAAAAAGGTGTTTTTATTAATTACTAAATTAAATTTAATTTTGATTTTAACGTATATTAAAATATAATCTGGAAAAATCAGAAAAAAGGGAAATTAGTGATTCGGAAAATAATATTTATATCATTTATTGCTGTAATTTTCTATTTAGAGCCACTTTGTGCGGATGAAATCACATTGAAAAACGGCCAGAACCTTACCGGTAAAGTTTTGAGCCAGAAAGATAATATCATATCTTTCGAGATATATTTCGATTCCATTGTGGTGTCAGCCTCAATCAATAAAGATGATATACTCAATATCGAGCTTGACAATTCCGAGTTGATCGATGAATCTACACTTTTTGAGATAACTCAACAGTCCAGGGGACTTATCCTCTACAAAGGCAGATGGTTGCCCAAAAAACATGTTGCTACTTTGATGCAACGGCAAGATAAAATCGATAAAATAAAAAGGTTTACTCTCCTATCGATACAGTTTTTTATATTTTTAATGGTTTGTTTTGGCGCTATTATCGGTTTGGATTTATTGAACTTTGGGGTTAGAAAATATAAATTGTGGCGGGTAGCGAAAACAGAAACCGCCGATAACAGGCTTCATCGAAGAATTCCAGTTAAATTGGATTTTTGTTTTAAAATTGAAAATGGAGTTGAACATAAAGCTGTTACAACAAATATAAGCTTAGGTGGACTTCTTTTTTCAACTGAACTCGAACTGAAACCGTCTGATCGGATTTCCGTGAAACTTTCTTCTGAGGATAACGAAATCTTAGAGCTTGAAGGCCTTGTCGTAAGAAGTGAGAAAGATTATAAAACCGACCAACACAATATAGGCGTGAGTTTCTTGAGCGTAGACCATGAAATACGCCAAGAAATCGCGAAAATCATAGCCAAACATAGAATATAAAATAAAAAATCCTTCAAATGAATTATGAAGGATTTTTTATTTTTATATACTTACATTAATAATTATATTACATCATAAATACAATATAATTTTATTACAGCTCTACCTCAACCAGATCCCGCATTCTCTTTCCCGATTTGAAAACAACAACGTTTCTTGGTGGTATTTGAACTTCATGCTCAGGTTTATTCGGGTTTCTTCCTTTTCTTGCACCGCGATGTTTTACTTTGAATACCCCGAAATCTCTCAATTCCACATTTTCTTGTCTTTCAAGACTCTCAGTAATGTAATCAAGCGTTTTTTGAACTACCTTTCCTACATCGACTTGGGTTAAACCGGTATCACGCGCTATTTTTACCACTAAATCCCGTTTTGTCATAGTCACCTCCATAAAAAGTTGTTATTGGACTTTTTTATATGTAAATACAATCCCCCTCCAGTATGCATAATACATATTTATAAAGGAAATGTCAAAATATATTTTTATGTATCTCTTTTATACCCAAATATACACCAAAAAATACTTTAATATAATTTATCCTGATAATGAAATCCGGTAAAATTTTCACCTTTTTGATTTTATATTGTTATATAAATTTAACTTCTTTTAAGATCATAACTTAAAAAATAATACATGAAAATAGAAAAATGAATAAAATACGAAAAATTTAATTTATTAATTTATAATTAAACTTCAATTGAATTAGAGTCGATTTATATAAAAAAAGGAAAAAATTTTTTTTACATAAGATGAAATTTCTTTATATTTTTATTTTTTATACAAAACTGGTTTTTAAATAATTAAATAAATTTGTTTAATGAAGAGAATTTTAGTTATACAAAAACAAAAATATTCTTTTATCGATGAAGCGATAAGCAGGCTTTGCGGAAAATTCAGTTTCCATTCTACCTGTGACCTGAAGAATTTGCCCGATCTGTTAAATAGCCTGGATTTTGATCTCATTTTAGTCGATTCTGAACATCGGATAGCGGTTATTCAGTATATATATGCTTCCTCTTACAAAAAGGCGATACTTATATTCAACCCTTTTGTCAGCAAAGAAAAAAAATGCATATCCGGGAATTTGTTCGCAATTAATTCGATTTTGCCGGTGGAATTTAAATCGTCAGATAATATTGAATACCAAATTAACGAAATTATCGACTCAGCGCAAAATAATATACCTTCCAAAAATTGTGAAATCGGTGACGATATCAAATCGGAAATTTTAGCCAATGTTTCTCATGAACTGCGCACTCCTTTGGCTATAATCAAAGAATCTGTTGAAGTTATTTCGGATAAATTGATAGGTGACGTAAACGACGCGCAGGAACATTTTCTAAGTATCAGTCTGCGCAATATCGAACGCCTGGCAAATATAATAAACAGGTTATTGGAAATGTCGGGTATCGAAAAGAAAGATATTAAAATCAATTGCCGGCGGGTGAACCTGTTTTCCGTTATGGAAAAAATATATAGAGAAATAAAACCGGGCGCGGAAAAAAAATCTATTAGTATAGAGATCGATATCACCGATAATTTACCTGAAATTGAAACCGATGAAAAGAAGATACGGCAGATTTTGTCAAACATCATGGAAAACGCCGTGAAATTCTCCAATAATGGCGGGTCTATCTATTTCGGGGCTTACAGAGTCCATAATTCTATCGAGATTTTTATAAAAGATACGGGTAGAGGCATTCCGGAAGAAGAATTGCCGCGAATATTTAATAAATTTCATCAAGTCAGGAGAACAGCGGGGCCCGGCGAACGGGGGACAGGATTGGGGTTATCCATATCCAAAAAATTAATAGAGATGCTGAACGGATCGATTCAGGTAAAAAGTGAAGTTGGAATCGGTACGACATTTGTAGTCAGGTTACCTGTAAACAATGATAAAAATTATTATATATAAAAGGAGGTATTATAATGAGTTCTGTGGATTTAAAAAAGAAAGTCCTTATAATAGAAGATGAGGTGGAACTTCTTACAATTCTTCAGATTCGATTATCGAGGAATAATTTCGAGGTGTTTACCGCATCCGACGGTAACGCCGGGCTCACTCTTGCCAATTCAGTAATGCCGGACATAATTCTGCTTGATATAATGATGCCCGGTAAAGACGGGTTTACTTTACTTCGCGAACTGAAAGGGAACATAAATACATGCGATATTCCGGTAATTGTTGTTACAGCCAAAGATAAAATGGAAACAACCTGTATTCTCGAAGGCGCGGAAGATTTCATAATGAAACCTTTTGATTATCGCCAGCTTGAATTAAAAATAAAAGAGCTTATCAAAGATTTTTAATCAAAGGAAAAAAGTGTTTCCCTCAATCGCGCATTCAGCTTGTGCGAAAATGGTCTTCGCATACTTTTCTTTTTTGACAACCATATCGTCCGTATCATTCGGATCGTGATGAGTGAGGATGAGTTTTTTCACTTTAGCTTTATTTGCCAGTTCTACCGCCATATCCACAGTGCTATGGCCCCATCCCTGTCGCGGGAATTTCGGATCGCTGTAAACCTCTTTTGTGAATTGTGCATCGTGAACAAGAATGTCGGCTTTGGAAGCGAACTTTACCAAACGCTGGTCTGAACCGACGTATCCTTCGGTATCTGTGGAAAACACAAATTTTTTGTCCTGCCACATTACGGAATATATGAATATACCGCCTTTGGGATGAGCGTACCCGCGCATAACATTGATTCTTATGTAACTGTTTTTTGTCGATTCGTTGGGTAGTTTGGGTATTCCCTCAAAAGGACAAAAATAAATTGTATCGCCGTCAGCAACTTCATTGACTGTTTTCTGCGAGTTCATTTCAGAGAACTCGACAGGAAAATAAGGCGGAAGCATCGCTTTGGAAATGACATCCACAAGTGTCGAGGAAAAAGTGTTCGGACCGAAAATATTGATCATCGTCGATTTGAAATAAGCCGGCTCGAAAAAAGGAAGGCCCTCAAGATGATCATGGTGTATATGTGAAAAAAACATGTTCACGGTTATATTTTTTCCGGTTTTATGATGTCCCTCGGCAAGTTCCTGACCAAGAGAGATGATCCCTGTTCCCGCATCGAATATTAAAAGGCAGTTTTCGATTTTTACCTCAAAACAAGTAGTGTTTCCACCGAATATTACCGTATCTTTGCCGGGTTTCGGATAACTTCCTCTGCAACCCCATATTTTTATCATGAATTTCGATTGTTCCATAAAATTGTCCCCATGGGTTTTTATTGACAGCAGGTTTTTAGCGATTCTATTATTGTTTTACAGAAAGCCGGCAGGTCGTCGGGTTTGCGGGAAGTTATAATGTTATCGTCTTTAACAACTTCCTTATCCTCAAAAATACCGCCTGCGTGAATCATATCGTCTTTTATTGCCCTGTAAGAAGTAACTTTTTTGCCGTTTATTATATCCGCGGATACCAAAACCCATCCGCCGTGGCAAATTGAAGCGACTATACTTTTATTCTGATAAATCTTGCGCACAAAATCAATTACATGGTCGTATAACCTCAAATGATCCGGTGCCCAGCCGCCCGGAATTACGACAGCACAGTAATGTTTTGCGTCGCAATCGGCGACATTCGCGTCAACATGTATTGAAATCCCGTATTTGCCGTAATATGTTTGAGCGGAACCCGTTCCAAGTATATGAACATCAAATCCTTCTTCCTTCAACCTGTAATATGGATAAAATACCTCAAGGTCCTGAAAATCCCTTTCTACAAGTATGGCTACTTTTTTCATAAGAACCTCCTTGATTTTATATTACACGATAAATTACGATATTTGTTATTTTACAGGAAAAATTTTATAATTAAAACCTAAAATGTAAATATTTATATAAAAAAAATCAAATTATATTAAATAATTCATTCGGAGCGTTTATCATGTATTCAGGGTTATTCTCTTTCAGGTCGGTTTCCCATCCGTATCCCCATAAGACAGCGCATGATTTTATTCCCGATGCTTTGGCTGTTTCTATATCAACAGGCATATCTCCGATAATCAATGTATTATCCGGTTTTGAATCAAAATGATTTATTAATTTATAAACACCTGAAGCGGAAGGTTTTTTGCCGTCAGGGTTATCGCCTCCCAAATATATATTAAAATATTTATCCAATTTTAGATGCGTTAGTATTGGTTTAACGAAACATGTTGTCTTATTAGTGAATATGGCAAGGTTTCGTGATCCGTCAATTCTTTCGAGCATCTCGTAAATACCGGGATAACATTTTGTTTTGTTGGATAAATTATCGGTATAATGTTCCAGAAAATATTCGTGTATCTTATCGAAAAGATCGGGTGAAACTTCCTCATTTAAGGCCTGTTCCAAAAATTTTATTATACCTTTTCCGATCATCCTTTTTGTGTCTTCAACCGGGAATGTTCTCAAAGAACATCTTTCCAGCGCGAAGTTCAGGGAATCGGTCAGGTCTTCGATAGAATCTATCAGAGTTCCGTCAAGGTCAAATATCAACAAATCGTATTTCATTTCCTTCTCCTGATTAGAGTAATTTAATATTCGATTCAGCCGATTGAGCAAAATTTCAATTAAAATATCCATAATATAATTAAACATTTCTTTAGTCTATACAAAATAGAATCAAACGAGTACAATGACAAAATGCTTGACTGGAGTTTTGATGTGTTATAAATGTTAAAACACTTTTGTTTAATCTAATATATCATTCTGGAACTTTTTTATATAACCCTGATGAAAATATGTCATGTAACACCACATTATCTGCCGAGTTTTGCGGGAATAACAACCGTTATTCGCGAGGTATCCGCGAAAGAACTTGAGAAAGGGCATGAAATCACAGTACTCTGCTATTTCCCCTGGAAACCATGGAGACTGACGGATATAAAAAGCGAGGTGATCGAAGGTATAAATGTTATACGTGTGAAAAATCATCTTATGACATCGCGAAATCTATTGTTCGGAAGATATTTAAACAGATTTATACTCCCGTTTGAGTTTTTTTCTGCCCTGAAAGGTAAAAAGTTTGATGTTTTGCATATCGCGGGTATTCATCACCTTACATATTGCGCGATTATTTACGCGAAAATAAAGAAAATACCGGTTATGCTGTCGCTATATGGAGAAGAATTGCGCGCCTTTGACGATTGCGGCAAAATAAACGGGGTTATTAAAAAAATAAAATTAAAACTAAGATACCTTTTATATAAATTGATATTCAATTCGGCAGGTTCAGTAAGTTGTTCGAGCAAAAGCCTTGATGCGGGATTGAAACAGCTTGGCCTGCGCCATGACTCAATCCTTATTCTAAATGGTGTAAATGTCGATAAGTTTCCTCTTGAACGCAACGATCAAAGAGAACAATTCAGGAAAAAGTACGGTATCCCTGAAGAGAAAATGATTATTGGAAGTGTTGGAGGTATATCCGACAGGAAAGGTTACGATATACTGATAGACGTTTTCGCCAAAGCTGTGCGCAAGAACCGCAACCTTCAGCTGGTGATTGTTGGCGGAGGCGATATCGAATCGCTTAGAAAAATAGCCGATCGGCTTAATGTGCTCGATAAAATTAACTTTATTGGAGCGGTGAGTTATGAACAGCTTGTTGAAATATATCCTGTATTCGATATTTATGTTCAGCTTCCCCGGCAGGAAGAAGGAGTATCGCAAACAGCCCTTGAGGCGGCGATGATGCTAAAGCCGACCGTTCTATCCGATTGCGGGGCAATGCGTGATTCGGTATATAAAGACGTTTCCGGTTTTATAATACCTGTTACCATGACAGATGAAATAGCGCGCAAGGTGTTGCTTCTCTCTAACGATAGTGAACTGCGAGATAAGATGGGTACTGAGGGAAGAAAATGGGTCATAAATAATTTTTCTTATGATAAAATAGCCGGACAATACTTGGAAAAATTTGAAATTTTAGTTGAAAAGAGGCGAAAGTGAATCTCGATAAATTTTTACAGGCGTATCAGGGTAAAAAAATTATAATTACCGGTGGGTTAGGGTTTATCGGAAGCAGTATAGCGATAAAATTAGCCGGTATCGCCAGAGAAATAACCCTTGTTGATTCGCTTATTCCTGAATATGGAGGAAATGTTTTTAATATTGAACCTGTTAAGGATAAAGTGAAAATAAATATCGCGGATGTACGCGACGAAGCGAGCATGAATGCCCTGGTTAAAGATAAAGATTTTATGTTCAATATGGCGGGAACCTTGAGCCATATCGACAGCATGACCAACCCATATCTTGATCTTGAGATAAATTGCCGGAGCCAGCTTACCATTCTCGAAGCATGCCGGAAAAATAACCTCGACATAAAAATTGTGTATGCCGGGACAAGGGGAGAATACGGAAAAATAAAGTATTCGCCTGTGGATGAGTTGCATCCGCTGATTCCGACAGACGTAAACGGGATAAATAAAATAGCCGGAGAATTCTATCATATTCTTTACAACGACGTGTATGGGATCAGGGCGACATCTTTGCGCCTTACGAACACCTTTGGCCCGCGCCATCAGATGAAACACAGCAAACAGGGATACCTGAACTGGTTTTTGCGCCTGGCGATGGATGACCAGGAGATAACCATATATGACGAAGGTAAACCCAAGAGGGATTTCACATACATTGACGACGTGGTTTCCGCTTTTATCATAGCTTGTGCAAGCGACGAAGCCAACGGGCATGTCTACAATATCGGAAGCGGCAGGGGAGTCAGTATTTTTGAGTCGGCGCAGGCTGTTATTAACGCGGCAAAATCCGGCAGGATAAAACATGTGGTTTATCCGGCGGACAAAAAAGCGATAGAAATCGGCGATTATACCGCCGATTATTCCAAATTTAAAAACCAGTTCGGTTGGGATACGGAAATATCCTTTGAGGAAGGCCTCAATAGATCGTATGAATATTATCGCGAATACAAACAGAATTACTGGTGAATATGATACCTTTTATTGACCTAAAAAGAGAATATAATTTAATTAAAAACGAAATCGATTCAGCCATTGCCGATGTTTTCAATCGCGGGATTTTTATTCTCGGCGACAATGTGGCTGATTTTGAAAACGAATTCGCACGGTACTGCGGATCGCGATTTGGTATTGGTGTGGGTAACGGAACCGATGCGATAAAGGTTGCTCTGCTTGCCTGCGGAATAAAAAACGGAGATGAGGTTATCACCGTACCGAATACCGCTGTTCCCACTGTAAGCGCTATTGTAAGCGCCGGAGCAAAACCGGTATTTGTGGATATCGAGCCCGATACGTATCTGATTGATCCGTCTAAAATGGAGGAGTCAATCACGCCGAAGACAAAAGCTATAGTGCCGGTTCATCTGTACGGGCAGGTAGCGGATATAGAGGCGATAAACCGGATCGCGAATAAATATAATCTAAAAGTAATTGAGGATTGCGCTCAGGCATCTGGAGCTGAGTTAAACGCGAAAAAAGCGGGTTCGTTATCCGATGTTTCCGCTTTCAGTTTTTACCCTACAAAAAATCTCGGTACTTATGGCGACGGAGGAATGGTTGTAACCGGTGATGAAAGCATCGCAAAGAGAGCGAAACTTTTGCGCACCTATGGGTTTGAAGGAAAATATGTATCTGTTATAGAAGGGTTTAATTCACGTCTCGATGAACTTCATGCCTCAATTTTGCGAACGAAATTAAAGTATCTGGACGAATTCAATAAAATGCGGGTTCAAATCGCCGATATTTACGATAAACACATAACTAATCCGGCCGTTATTAAACCTGTTCGAAAAACCGGGTGTGCTCATGTGTTCCATTTATATGTAATTCGGACAAAAAACAGAGATATGCTTGCCGATTATCTTAAAAAAAATAATGTATACACCCTGATTCATTATCCGATTCCGATTCATTTGCAGAAATCTTATGAGTATCTCGGCTATAAAGAAGGAGATTTCCCTGTGGCTGAGAAAACCTGCGGCGAAATTCTATCTTTGCCTCTGTTTGTCGGTTTGAAAGATGAGGAAGTTTTCGAAATTGCCGATTTGATAAATAAATTTTAAATTAAGGAAAATAATTATGAATAGCATTAAGCTTTTTGTGCAGAGATATTCAGGACTAATTTTTTCTGCGATTATCTTATGTGTTCTTATATATATCTTTTATATGATTTCCATATCAAAAACCGAAGGGCACTTTGTGTATGCTATTGACGATCCATATATACATATGGATGTAGCAAAAAATATTGTAAAATATGGGGTATGGGGAATTACTAAATATGGTTTCACTGCACTTTCCTCTTCAATAATTTGGCCTCTTTTATTGGCAGGAGCATATAAAATGTTAGGTGTTAATGAAATACTGCCATTGATAATGAATGTGCTATCAGCATTGGCGTTGATAACTCTCATTTACTGTATTTTGAGAAAATACACATCAAACCAGTTAATTTTATCAGTGATACTTATATCTTTCATTTTGCTGGTTCCTGTTATACCGCCTATATTTACCGGGCTTGAACATACATTTCATGCGTTTTTAAGCGTATTGTTTATGTATTTAAGTTCGGTTATATTATGCAAAAACGAAATTCAATTGCGAAATTGTAAAATGCTATTTTTTACTGCTCCCATCTTAATGGCGACACGATATGAAGCTATGTTTCTTATAGCAATAATTGCATTTTTTTTTGTTTTGCGCAAACAATGGAAAATTGCAGTTTTGCTTGTAGTCTTTTCGATTATCCCCATAATAATATATGGTGTAATATCAGTAGCAAAAGGATGGTATTTTTTTCCAAATTCCGTGTTGATAAAAGGGAATATGCCTAAAGTATCTTCCTTAATATCAATAATTAGTGTTTTTGGACGACATGCTATAGCAACTACAGTTAAACAATCTCATCTCTATGTATTAATGTTGATAAGTCTATTGTATTTATTATGCCAGATAAAAAGGTATCCTTGTATTTGGCGTATAGATACAATCATGATGATTATATTTATACTGGTAATGTTACTGCACCTTCAGTTTGCTGATACCAATTGGTTTACGCGCTATGAGCTTTATTTCATTTCTATGGGATTTACAGTAATAGCTGTATTCGCGCTACAGGATATTGCTAATATGAACAAACCAATATGGAATATTACAAAAATACAACAATATATAATTTCATGTTTGATTTTGGTTTTTCTTTTTATTCCTTTCGAGGAACGAGGCCGATTATATCTGATAAATATACCAAAAGCATCATCAAACATTTATTGCCAGCAAATTCAGATGGCTAAATTCATAAAACAATATTTCCAAGGGGCTTGTGTAGCAATAAATGATATTGGGGCGGTGAATTGGTTTGCCGATATAAAATGCCTTGATTTATATGGGCTTGCTAATATCGAAGTTGCAAATGCAAAATTGAAAAATAATTATAGTACGGCAGTAATAGACAGTATCTCGCTAATCAATGATACTAAGATAGCGATTGTTTATGATAGTTGGTATTATCTTTATGGAGGTTTACCTCGAAATTGGGTAAAAGTAGGGCAATGGAAAGTACTCAATAATGTTGTCTGTGGAAGTGATGTAGTAACTTTCTACGCGATAGATCCATCTTACGCAGATTATTTAACAAAATCTTTTTTTGAGTTTTCACAGAAACTTCCGCCTGGAGCGGATTATTTTTTATTTAACGGGCAAAAATGAACCAGAATTCCAATTATTCAGATCGGATGACAATATTATATCCGGTAAACATAAGGTTTCCGATGGAGCGGGCAAATTCCATCCAGATTGTCAATACTTGCAGGGCATTGGCGGAAAACGGCGTAATGGTCTATCTGCTTGTCAGGAGAATGTCAAACAGGAAAACCGATGAGATGCTCAAATTCTACGGGCTTACTCCGCATAAAAATTTGAAGATAATAAAAGTTCCCGTAATTAACTACGATAATCACGAGTTTATATGGAATAAATCTTTTTATGTATCTGTGGTTTTATATATATTTTATTTCCTGCTGTTCAAGAAGATAGATGTTTTTTTTCTACGTGACCTGGGGCTTGCCAAACTTTTTATTAAATTAAAAAAAATATTCGGTTATAAAATCGTATATGAGACGCATATAATAAGTTATATCGTGTCTGAGAACCAGCATCTTCTTTTCCCCATGGCAAATCCTGTCGGCGAATCCAAAATAGCACAGATAAAAGCAAAAGAATCATTTGTTTATAAAAATTCTGATGCTATGTTTGTACTTACAAACCTTCTTAAACACAGAATCATCGATGAGTTTTCAGTTGACGGCGATAAAATCAATATTCTGCCCGATGGCGTAAATATGGAATTATTTGATAGTTCCGATTCAGACAAACGTGATGGCCTGGTATATATCGGCCAGCTCTATCCATGGAAAGGTGTGGATACATTGATTGAGGCAATGCAATTTATCGACTCAAAATTGACTGTTATAGGCGGTGTGCCTTTTGAGGATGATCTGATAAGGCTTAGGAAAAAATCGGAAGACCTTAATCTGGATAATAAAATAACATTTACCGGGTTCATGAAACCGGAAAAAATATCACAATACCTAAAGAAAGCCAAAATATCCGTTATCCCGCTTCCCGATAATGTAATTGCGAGGGATTTTACATCGCCTTTGAAATTATTTGAGTCCATGGCGGCAAAAACCGCTGTTGTGGCATCCGATCTGCCGTCAATTCGCGAAGTTATACGCGATGGTGAAAACGGGCTTTTGTTTGAGCCGGGTAATCCCAAATCTCTTGCGGATAAAATAAAATTAATACTAAAAGATGAAGAATTGTATAAGTGTATATCCGAAAAGTCATATTCGGAATCCCAAAAATATTGCTGGAATGCAAGGGCAAAATCAATAATATTTGTTTTGAGAAAATTGAAAATCTGCTAATATCTTCTACTCATCTTGTATTTGTTCCAATTTAAAAAAATATAGTCCTGTTTCTATTTGCTGAAACTATAATATGCTACAATTTTGTGGAATTAAATTTTATTTCTACAAATATGTATGGTTATAACCTGATTATTAAATGATTCTGAACCGATTTTATGGTTTTAAAATGCATAAAATATTAATAATAAGGATAATATGATAGTTGGCACTTTCCTTGCTTCATTTTGGATAGTCGTTAAATACTAAATTATCGACGAATAAATTTAACCAGAATTTCAGGAGGGTTTATGAAAAGTTTTATTAAAAAGAAAGATTTATTCGTGTTCTTTTTTGTCTTATTTACCTTTTTTGTTTTTAGCAGACAGGCTGTATATAGTGCACAGGAAACTTCTCCGGAACCGAAGTTTCTGGATCCGGAAATTGTGGATAAATGGTTTAATGAAACCGTCGGCAAAAAATTTGAATCCGTTGTGGGCGATGCTAAGATTGGAATACCATATATACCTTATCATGATGATTTTTATGATAATTTCGGTAAGATATCACCTTTTGATTTTACGCTCGGATTTACTCTGGCAAACATCTATTTATGGCGCGGGCAGAACCTCGGTAGCGATACTTCCTGGATGCCATATGTAACCGTAAGTCCGGATTTTGAGCCTGTAGGCGATTTAAGTTTTACTTACTGGGCGGATATAACCCAGCATGTGCCCGGAAAAGACGACTTGGAATACGATTTCGTAGTCGATTATAGCCTGTCTGTGCTCGATACGCTGAAAAAGATCGGTTGTAGTGTAGATGATATGCCTTATATTGGCAAAAAACTGTTGGATTTCACGTTTCAGACAGGTTATCTCTATTACTGGTTTCCGCCGGTTACGGATGATTCACATGAAATATATTTCGGGCAATCATATAACTGGCCGTTCCATCCATACTGGAAAGTTTATAATGACTTTGATCTCGGGCGCGGAGTATGGTGGGAAACAGGAATCTCTCAGGATTTTGATCTGAAACTGTTTACTGTATCGACCTTCGCGTCGCTTGGATACAACCATAGACAATGGTCAGAGTCATCAGCATTGCAGACACTATTTTTTGGTGGATCCGTACCGGTTCCGATCGGCAAACATATGACTATCGAACCGTTTCTTTCTTATTCAAAAAGATTGAAACGAACATTTACAGAAGATGGGACTGATCTTACCCATGACGAAATATACGGCGGGTTTAATTACACATTGAGTTTTTGATCTGTCACAGGAAAACTTATCATTAGGGAGGCGAAAATGAAAAAATTCCTTCGTGTAACCACTCTGGTATTGTGTGGTTTTGTATTGGTGAAATCTGTTTGCGCTCAAGGATCTACGGATACATATAAACTTGCTATAGACACTATCTGGACACTGGTGGCGGGTTTTCTTGTATTTTGGATGCAGGCAGGGTTTGCTCTTGTGGAAACCGGTTTTACACGGGCAAAAAACGCAGGCAATATTCTGATGAAAAACCTTATGGATTTCTGTATAGGAACAATTGCTTTTGCTGCTATCGGTTACGGGTTAATGTTTGGTGAAAGCAAATTCGGGTTGTTTGGCACATCAAAATTTTTTCTCAGTAGTTTAAATCCATCGTCAACGGATGGATTATGGCAGTTCACATACTGGTGGTTTCAGGTCGTTTTTGCCGCAACCGCCGCGACAATAGTTTCCGGCGCTATGGCGGAGAGAACAAAGTTTATATCATATTTAGTTTATAGTTTTGTCATATCTTTAGTGATATATCCTGTTGTGGGACATTGGATCTGGGGTGGCGGATGGCTGAGTAAGATGGGATTTATTGATTTTGCGGGATCAACCGTTGTTCATTCTATAGGTGGATGGGCATCACTTGCGGGTAGCTGGGTTCTTGGTCCAAGAATGGGAAAATACGGGCCTGACGGTAAAGCAAAGGCAATTCCCGGCCATAATATACCCTTGGCGGCACTTGGCGTATTTATACTCTGGTTAGGTTGGTTTGGATTTAATCCGGGAAGCACAACATCAGGAACAAATCTGAGCATAGCATTTATCGCGGTAAACACTAATTTCGCCGCCGCCGCGGGCGCTATAGCTACCATGATTACTGTTTGGATTAAATATGGTAAACCTGATACTTCAATGACCTTAAATGGAGTCCTTGCAGGTTTGGTAGCTGTAACAGCGGGATGTGCGTCTGTATCTCCTTTGGCTTCAATAATAATTGGGGCTTTGGCAGGGATTCTTGTAGTCATATCCGTGGAATTTTTCGATAAGATAATGAAAATAGACGATCCCGTAGGAGCTATATCGGTTCATGGTATTTGCGGTTCGTTTGGAACAATATGCGTAGGATTGTTCGCTAACCCGGCGTATGAATCCGCCAGCGGAGCGGGGGCGATGGCAGGTTTATTTTATGGCGGCGGATTTAAGCTTTTGTTAACTCAAATAACAGGGGTTTTGAGCGTTTTTGCATGGGTTATTATAACAGCGCTGATTCTGTTTGTTGTTCTGAAAAAAACCATTGGATTAAGGGTTTCTTCCGAAGAGGAACTTAAAGGGCTTGATATCGAAGAACATGGTATGGAATCGTATGCCGGATTTCAGATATTCCTGACTGAATAAGTATCTTATATAAAATAAGGAGCAATAAAAATGAAATTGATTATAGCAATGATACAACCGCATAAATTACCGGATGTTAAAAAGGCCCTTTTTGAGGCTCAGATATATAAAATTACCGTAAACAATGTACTCGGATGTGGTCAGCAGAAAGGGTTCAGCGAAACATACAGGGGAGTAGTCCATGAAGTGAACCTCCTTAAAAAAGTAAGGCTGGAAATAGCTGTTAATGATGAATTTGTTAAACCTACAATCGACGCGATAATAAAAGGAGCACACACAGGAAAAATCGGTGATGGAAAAATATTTGTTCTGGATTTGCCGCAATGTATAAGAATAAGAACAGGTGAGACTGGCTCGATAGCCATCGGTTAAAATCCGGAAAAAACATATCGGCGTCCAGGAAGTATGCTTTTTGGGCGCCTTTTTCATTTATATAAACTGGAGAGTATCAAAAAAAGATGTTATTAGCTGATTAAATCATAGATTCTATAAACTGTTTGGATTTGGTACCCGCGTCAAAATTTTTCCTGAAAGGTTTAGTTCCGGTGGATTCAAAAATGCCGGTCAATTGAGCATTAGTCAAACCGAAAATAAGCGAAAGTGAATCGGTGGAAGTTATACCTGTTTTCTCTGAAAACGAAACAATTGAATTTACATCAGGCTCTATTTTTGGGGGTAAAACCAACGGCTGGTTTTCGAATATGTTATGTTCCTCAGGCGGTAAAAACGATTTTCTGTTGTAAACTACAAGCGATTTATAAGCATGATTTGTCGAGTTCTTTATGGTGTTTATCATGTCATCAGGAGATTTAAGGTATTTCATAAGATTCAACGCGAATGTGATTTCACCGGGATATTGATAAAGCATATTTATATCCGTATCCAGATCTATGTATACCGGGTTCATCCATTTTCTCAATCGGTTATTGGCGACAGCTGTATTTTCAATAATTTGAGAGAACATTCCTTTAAATTGCGGGTTCTTTTCCAGAAACGATTTTTCTTCATCATCAATTATGAAAATACCGTTTTTTACATTTATTAACCGTTGAAAATCAAGGTCAAAAGCGAAAATTTTGATATCCCAGTTATCTATCCAGTTCTGGATTAATCGATTGCGTTGCTCAAAATTGGTTTCTTCTGTATACAGGTTGGCTTGAGCGAATCTGATAAGCGCCTGTTCTATTGTAGCTGCGATTGAATACGCTTCTTTACCGATAGAACTTCCTATATCGCGTATTGTCAATGTATAATCCCCGAAGGTAGTTTTCTGCGCGATTATATCATTAAGATAATCCTCGGTATCTTCAATCCATCTTGTGTTTGAGCGGAACAATAAAGTGGCGCCGATAGTTTTATCTTGTTTCTGAAGAACGGATGTGATTCGAAGGCAACTTAATAAAACGGGATTCTCAAAATCCTCTGTTTTTAATAGATAATCAACATAATCCGCAAGTGACCGCAAATCTACAATACCGTATCTGGCAAAGAGCGTGTCGGAATATTTTGAAGCGACTTCAAGAAAATATGGAATTGAAAAACGGGCTATGTCATCCGCTATCTCTTTACGGTGACCCGGATTATTTGGATTATACTGATTGTAAAAAGCCAGCTCCGGATCCGTACTGGTGAACGATTCCAGATGCATATCGCCTATAAGTTTTTTTGCCAAATCAAGTGAAGATAATTCATCAATAATTCTCCGCTTCTCTTTTGATGATATGAATTCGGATACAACTTCGCTCGCCTCTCTTTTTTCTTTGTCCGGATGGAAATTGTTTTGAAGAATATAGATATGCTTGTACACATCTCTACCTTCAAAATTAAATGGTATGAATGCGTTACCGCTGGTGAATTCAACTGACTCATATAATGAGGCTAAAACCGATGTAAAATAAGGGCACGCTTTTTCAGGATTTTTTATATTATTTTTTTTCAGGCTGGCTTGCAATTTTGCTGTAAATAATTTGGATATCGCCTCTACTCGCTGTCTTATACTGTTGCTGTCGATTCGGTTTTCTATGGACTCAATAATTATGTCTTCTATAAACCGCAGGATGGTATTATCTATGAAATTCTTCTGAATTAAAGGGTTAGCGGATTCATTCTGATTTAAAGAAACGAAATCGGATATGATTTTATCAATTTGTCCGCTGGTCTGAAAATATAGGTTTACTAATCCGTTAATATCCTCGTTTAACCCTAAAAAGTTGAGCATGCTATCGGAATTTTCAATATTATGGGTTGAAGCTATATAATCGATTTTTTCGATATCAGGCCGGGTTTTTGCCGGTAATGTATAAGGTTGACCGTTAAGATGATTGAAGGTTTCCGGTTTGGAGTTAATTTGAACCCCATGCACAAAAAAAGATTTATAAACCGGATTAAACGATTGGCTGATTATTTGTTCCACTCTGTTTATAGCGGTGAGCGAACCTTCAGCTTTTTGAGGTTCTTTTTCGCTTAGATATCCGATTGAATTCATGGCAAATATAGCTTCGCTCCTGAAAGATTGAATTCTGAAAAGATCCGCTTCACTCGCCAGATCAATCAATACCGGTTTTACCCAGTTTCTCAACCGAGTTTTTATTCTGCCAGCGAAATTCTTAAAAACGAGCTCTTCTTCTTTTTTCTGTTTCAGATCTTGTCTGTCTGAAAACATTTGTTTATATTTCGGATGATTTTCGAAGAAATCGTATTCATTTGGTCTGCCTGTTTGCTCGGATACCAGATATATGCCTTCTCTTGTGGTTACAAGTTTCTGCAGATCTTTATCGATAGCATATACATTAACATTCCATTTATTGATCCATTGCTGAATGAGCATTGCTTGTTCTCTGCCGGATTTATGTGAAAAAACAAAATTCATGGCGTAATCGTGCAGAGCCAGTTCAATCGCCGCGGCAATGGAATAAGGCTCTTTACCATAAGAAGATCCGATACTGGATACAGTAATGTTAAAATCGTTTCCCGCTATTTTTTGCGCGATTAGGCTTTTTAAATAGTCTGAAAACTTATTCAGCCAGGAATCGCTTTCGCGGAAAAACCATGTGGCGCCGATTACACTGACCGAAGATATTGTTTGCCGGATAGATTCGAGTTCTTCAAGCAGTTCAATACTGTAGGCGTCAAGGTCGAATTTCAAATAATTAACCAGTGACTCAAGATCGGCTTTACCATATAAACTGTTTAATTCAGGACTATATTTATTCGCGAGTGACCTGAACTTATCGATTAAGATAAAAGAAATTTCGTCTTTTAATAATTCAATCTGATTAGCTGTACCTTTATAATTGAACAAATAACCTACAAGGCGGTAATCGGCCTCGCGATTATGCCATTTTTCAAATACGGCATTGAAATCGATGTATCCGGGGATATTAAGTATTTCCTTTACAAATTCCTTATCTTTGAGTGAACCGCTCATTATTTCTTTTGCCTGAGGTGTCAGAACCTGGCGGTTAATGGAAATTGAGTTTGTGGTTGTGTAATCAAGATTAAAGAAACCCGGTTCCAGGTAATAATAATCAAAATAGGTAACTCCATTTATCTGGTAAGGAATAAAAAAATGCGAATTATCGATTATTTCCACCGAATTGAAATAGGCGTCTACCTTTTTGTTGAAACTGTCGATTATCTTTTGGGAATCGGGTATCTGTTTTTCACGCAATTTGAATGCGTATATATATTGGATTTGTTTTCTTATAAAATCGATATTGCTTTTTAATTCGGTTGTTTTTAAACTGGATTTTCCCAGATTAACAGCGAATTCCCTGATGAAATCAAGGACAATTGTATTTAAAAACTTATCCTGGCTTTGTTCGGAAATAAAATCGGAATTCTCAATTCGCATAAAATTATCAATTAATATTTGCGACTGATAGAATGTATGAAACCCGTAAATATCAAACAATTGTTTTTGTGATATACCAAGAATTTTCGCCAGCTGAATAGGGGCGATAATTTCTTCACTAAGCGACAGATTGTATACTCGCGATAAATCAGGCAATTTTGCAGGTCTTGTCGTGTAGGGTTCATGGTCAATTATTTCCAGGTTTATCGGTCCGGCGAAAAAATCTCTGTTATAGGCGATAAATGATTTATAATCCGGATTATTCGATGCCATAACCAGTTCTACAGCCGTTTCCCGCGGTTTATCTTTGATATACGGCAGAATATTCATTGCGAAAGTTATTTCTGTTTTGTATTGATCTATAACCGATGAATCATAAGAAAGATTTGCCGCAAACGGAATAAGCCATCTTCTTAGCCTGTCGTTAATTTTTACGTACTGAACTTTTTTACGATGCGCCGGTGAGATGATAGATTTAAACATTCGTTTATAATGCGAATGCGAGTTAAGAAAATCTATTTCTTTGTCGCCAATAAGGTAATTGCCTTCTCGAGCGGTAATCAGGCGCGGGTAATTTAAATCCATGGCATATAGTTTAACATCCCATTTATCGATCCATTGCTGAATTAATTTTTTCTTGCTCGATTTATCCGCAATATCTTTAGCGATATGATTTCGTGCATAATTTTCAAGTGCGCGCTCAATTACCGCACCGATAGAATAGGTTTCTTTTCCTATTGAACAGCCGATAGATTTTACGGAAATCGTAAAATCGCCGGCGGCGATTTTCTGAACAATGAGGTCATCCATATATTCCTCAAATTCATTGAGCCAGAATTCATTCTCCCTGAATATGTTGGTGATTACATTGCGCGGATCGGCAATAGAAAATAATTCTTGGATAAGCATACAATCCTTTTTGGCATCTTGTGTGGCGATTGATCCTGAACTTACAAACTCATATAGGCTTTTTATGTCCGGAGAAACCAGTACATTCGAATATTTTCTCGCAATCGATCTGAAATAGTTAATTGTAAGCGTTGCTACTTGCTTTTTCAGTTGAATAAATTCAGGTCCGCCCATAATGAATTGGGGAGGAAGCTTAAAAACATTAAAATTACCTGTGGCGATTTCCAGCCGTTTGCTTTCAAGATATGATAAAGGAAGAATATCCGATGGGAAGAACGGAAACCGCATATTATAACCTGTCAAATCAAGTAAATATGTGGCGTATCTCAATTCCTCAAATTCGCTTATCAGCTGAGTTTTTCTTATGTCCGAAACTGTTTCCGATACGGGGAATTCTTCGTGTTCCGGTAAAGTTGATTGCGGATCCCAATCGAAATCATAATATGCCTTAATTATATCCTGAGCCATAGTTGCGTAAAAACTATCCATATATTTGTTATCCAGGAATATATGCTCAAAACTTGTTTTATTGCCCATATTGACAGGTACAAATAAATGTTGATCGGCTAATTCTATTGAGGCAAAGAAATCGCTTATTAATCTTGAGAAATTATCGGTAGCGGTTTTGTGGCCGGTAACTCCCATATCGATAAGAAGTTGACTGTACAAAACTCTAAGCATTACCTCCATTTGGCTGGTTAACGGATTTATATTTCCTTGAGGAAAATTGATCAGGTTTGAAATAATATAATTTGTCATAAAAGGATGCAATATATCATCAATAAACCTGATTTGCGCGTCTTCGGATTCCGGGGATTCATACTCACTGTTTAGTTTGGTAATCAATGAATGCACCGATTGAAGCAGATTCTGATTGTATAGAGATTCTACCAAATCCGCCCTGAGGCCGATAACCGATGCGATTTTGTCCGGGTTGGATGTTCTCAGGTTAACCGAGAGGTTAATTATCGATTCCAAATCGGGGTATTCGGCAGGCGGTATAACTTGAGGCTGGTTTAACAATTTTTTATGATTAACAGGTGGATCGTTGAACGAGTTGTTGTATGAAAAGAAAGATTTATACGCCGGGTTGACTGAATTTTCTATAGCTTTTATAACTGCCGGTTTGTCTTTCAGATAAGGCAGTACATTCATGGCGAAAGTAATTTCAGCTTTATTACGGTTAACGGGCGATAAATCGTCGTTAAAGTCGCAATATATAGGAGTAACCCATCTACGAAGTCGCACTGGCATTTTTGCCATAGGATAATATCCGTCTCCGGGGTATTGTTTTGCGATCATAGGCATATATACCTTGTGGCGGTCAATAAAGCCTAACCCTGTATCATCCATTATATAAAGGCCTTCTTTCGCGGTTGTGAGCCTTTGCATACTGAAATCGAATACATAGACTTTCACATCCCATTTATCAACCCATTGTTTTACGAGTTTAATTTGCTGTAGCGTATCGGTTACATCATTAAAAACTTTTTCCTTAGCGTATTTAAGCAGTGTTTGTTCAACAACGGCGGCGATAGAATATCCTTCTTTGCCGATAGCTCCTCCGATACTTCTTACTGCCAGGCTGAAATCGTCTCTTGATACTTTCTGAGGGACAAGATCGTTTAAATATTTCTCCAGTTGCGGTATCCAGTCTTCACTGCTTCTGAAAAAGTTGGTGGTTCCTACTGAATTACCGTTGCCCTGCATAACTATCGCCGATATCTTTACGAAATCATTCAATACATAATCGTCTTTATGCCCGGATTTAATTTTCTGGATATACTCATAAAACGCGCTGAGATCGGCGCGCCCGTATTCTTTGATGAGTTTCGCCGAATGCCTATCTACCATTGCCCTGAAATAATCAAGGCATGATAAAGCTACATAATCCTTAACTTTGTCGATTTGCAAATGATTGCGCGGATCGTATGTCGGCGGTAAAAGTTCGCTGTGAAAATATTCGAATGATTTCTTTATATCCACAAAATCAAGGAGTTCCCGGATGTAAACAATATCATTGTAATCTTTAATGATCTCGGATTTGGTTTTTGCGGAAACAGTTTCCACCTGATACCTGGCTGATGGATCTTTTATGGGTATAAATGCTTGGTTATCAAAATAACAATGATCGTATAAATCCGGTTGCGCTTTCAATGGCAGAAATAAATGGCCCGTAGAAGTAAATTGAATGGATTTATTAAATCCCGCAAGGTTTTGTTCAAACAAAACAACATAAGATTCGGGAGAAATGGTATTCAGTTCAATAAGCTTATCGTGATATACCTGAACTAAATGTTTTTGTAAAAGAGTCAATTTGTTTGTTATATGCTCCGTATTATATATCTCTAACATTTCCATTATTTTATCCTGCAGGATAACTTTGTGCTGTCCATATATGAAATCCGCCTGCCCTTGGGATGTGGTAAAATGATCCTTATGAAACTCATAAAAAACCGATATCAAAGTATCCGCTATCCTGCGTAATTGCGGATCGTAAATATCGGTTATTGTCTTCTCTGGTAATCCGAAAATACGGGATAAATTTTCTATAGAATCATCTTCGGTATATAAGGTTAGTCTATGTATATCGGTAAAATCAGGAAGAGAAAAAGGAGGTACCGCCTGAGGCTGTTGTTTGATAAATCCCAGTGAATGCGCTTGTTGTGCACTGTCTGTGTTATATGAAAAATATGATTTATAATTTCTGTTTGATGAATCTATTGTTGCCTCAATAACCTTCTGTCGTTGTTTATCGGATCTTAAAGAAGGGAGAAATCCGGTCATAAAACTTATCTCGCTCTTTGTAGCGTTCAGTACGCTTAAACCGGTATTCAAATCGGAGTATACCGGACGGATCCATCTTCGTAACCTGTCGTTAGCGCGCACAATATTGTTTACTTTATCAGAAAACATTCTCTCAAATTCAGGATGTGAGGAGAAAAATTGCTGTTCTTCGGTATCCAGAGTGAATATACCCAGCTGAGTTGCAGATAACCGGCTAAAATTCGTATCGATGGCATAAACGTTTACATTCCAGTTGTTTACCCATTCATCAATCATTTGATTTTTGCGCGCTTTGTCGGTGATAGAGGAAAAAGCCATTTCGGCAAAAGATAATAGTTCCTGTTCAAGAATGGCTGATATGCTATACGCTTCTTTACCGTTTGTTGAGCCGATACTTCTTATATTTATGGAATAATCATTCACGGCAATTTTCTGAATGATCAGTTCTCTTATATAATCTCTTACCGGCGCAATAGATGCGGTATAATCACTAAAAAAAGGCGGTGAAATATTAGTATCGGTTTGTGCTGATTTTTGGATTTTTTTGGAAAGCCTGGCAAAATCCTGCGAGAGTTTTTCATTATAAGGAATTTCCTGATTGACAACCTGTTTTATGTAACCTGTAAATGTACTGATATCGGATTTAAGATAAAATCTTCTCAACTCATTGGAATATTTGGTTATAAGAGCTCTCATTTCATGGAGAACTATTCTGGATTTATACTCGCTAATAACCATATCCCGATTATTTTCCGGAATTACGTCGGATGGTAAATCCTTAAGGTTTAGCCCGGCAAGGAATAGTTCGTAATATGGGATGGAGGATATACTTTTGGCGAAATCCATAGCTATTTGTGATTTAGAGTTTTCTATATAATTGATAAGGTTTTTTACCATATCCATTTCGGAGATATCTTTGATCAATTCAATGGCTGTATTACGGCTGATAATTTCTGTTTTCGGTTTGCCAGTAATATCGGCCTGGGCTAAACTCTGCCGGTCTGTAAATATGTGTTCATAAACATTTGGAGAGAAAATAGATACAGGGATAAACAGATGTGTATTACCAACGATTGAGGTCAGGGAATATAGTTTATTGAGTTTGCCGTCGAATTCTTTAGAGAGTGTATCGGCATTATTGAGTTTTAGGGATATGAGGTTATTGCGGTAAATGAGGGAAACCAACCTTAAAAGATCAGAAACCTGAGCTTGTATCTCATTCGCCGGGATCATTTCTCCGGCCTTACTCATAACGAAATCCTTGAGATAATCCGTTAACTTATTCGAGATAAATTTATCCTGTCCCTCAATTGACGCGAAATTCGCCGATTTATCCATCATGAAAACGTTTACAAGTTCGCAAGCCCTGTTTTGTGTACCGAGATTATATTCGTTTATAATCGTGTCTTTAGCGAGATCTCTATCTATATCGTCAATTATTCCGGTAAGGGTATTTAATCCATTTACCGGTGGTACAATATCTGATGTGGCTTTACGAAGTAGCAGATTGGTTTGCGGATCAAAAAAAGCGTCGCGAATAAACTTCTCCGATTCATTAAGCTGAGCGGTTGCCTGCCACAAATCGAGATAATTCAAGGAAGGCGAATCGGTTATGCCTGAATAAGATTCCATCTTTTTTAAGAGAAACGATTGCCCGTTTGACTCGAAAGCGTTTTTTACGATCGACATATGTTCCTGCATGGCAGGTTTGAACAATATTGCGGGCCCAATTCCGAACTTGTTGATAATAATCCCTTCCACAAGCGAATTTTCACCGCTTACCACCGCGTTATCGGATATGCTCATAAGCGATTTGAAAAGCAAGCTGTCAAGAGGAGGAAGGTTTATGACTGTTATATTGCTTTTGTTATTTATGTTATTGTTGTCCGCCTGCTGAAGGTCGATAAAACTGAAATGTCGTTTGAGAAACTGTTTATGCCTCAAACCGCCGGCTGATTTGTCGGAATAAAATGTGAACAGAATCTGTTTTTTGCCGGTTGATGACAACGCGTTCATGAAATAAGAAAGCTCAGCGTCGGATATATCCGTCAGATACCTGAAATTCCATGTCTGGGAAATGATATCGGCTTGCGCTATGTTCGCGGATTGAAGTATTCCGGCGAGGTTGTTGCCGGAAACGGCATTGATTCTATCCAGGATGTTTTCTCTGAACTTATCTTTTGGCTGAGATTTCAGTTTTCCTATAAGATCAAGCAGTTCCTGATCCACAGTGAAACCTGTTTGTATAAAATTATTTTCCCTGAACGAAATCGGAGCGGGGTTCGTATTCAGCTCAATTTCATCTATGGCCTTTATCGGCGAAAGATTTGTACCGGCAGTAGGTATGCGTATAAATAACGGTGTTTCTTTTTGATTTAAAAGATTATTCAGTCTTTTTATCCTGTCATCATTGGCAGGATCGATTTTTGAGCAAAGCTGAATAACAACTGGTTTTTTTGAAATGCTGATTAATCCGATGGGATTTGCGTTTATATCGAGCTCGACAAATTGATTTTTTGAGGAATCGAACATGGCGAACCGGAAACTGAAATTTCCTCCGGCCATAGCGGATTTATACTTTTTTAAAGTTTTTTGGAGCTCATCGTTATTTTCAGGAAGAATTACTGTCGGTTCTATGGATCTTTTATTGAGAGCCTGAATGTATTTTATACTGTAATGAGCGTCTCCATGCCCTGAATAAGGCGAATTTGAATCGGCTATTGTCCATGAAGAAATAAATACCTGCGTATTCTTGAGTTTTACTGGAGTATCTTTCAGAACCATGGCTGATTCCAATCCGACAGATGAGCCGCTATCGGCAATTTCCTCAATATGTGTTTTTCCTGAGGAAACAGGATATATTCTTAATAATTTACCCATACTGTTTATTGTGATGGATTTTGTTTCAGGATCCGTTTTGAAATTCCCGAAAGAGAATACATCGGTAACAAGATGGTCAAAAAGGGCAATAGATATTTTGTATCTTTGTGAATCTTTGTTAAATCTTTGTTCTATTGCGGAAGAAAACGCGGTTCGCCAATCTTTTATGAGATTATACACCCCAATCGACGAGAAATCGGTTAACGATTCGGCGATCGAAGAGAAAATGAATTTGTTCCTGAATTCAACAACTTTGTTGATATCGTCAAAACTGTGTTCAGCGAAAAATGATGTCGCCCTCAAGTTGGTATTGGCAGGATTGGAAACGGAATACCCTGTTGAGGTTAAATCCGAACGTAGTAATACAGTGGCGTAAAGCCCGCTGTCGCCGGCTGAAGCGTTTTTTGGGCTTATTACGATACAAGAGATGCCTTTGGTTGCGCAATCGGCGATAATTTTATCTTTATGAAACCCGCCGGCAATCAGAATTATGCCCGGTGATTTATCCGATTCAAATAAACGCAAGGTATTACTGAATAAAAACTCGTCTCTTTTTGAAGCGGTCTGGTAAAAAGCCAGGCTGTTGTTTACACTATCCTGAATCAAATCAGTGTCTGTTTGGGGTAACTTATCAGCTACAAGATTGTTATAGGTGTTGCTAAAATTTTTTGCCGAGGACAGTTCTTCCTTAACTTTTTCGTATTCACGCCGTGTTAGTGTCAAATTAATCATTTTCTCAAGATAAACGGATTTTTTATCCAGCTCAATCAGCTCTTTTTCCACTGTTGTTTGCGCGATGATTCCATGGCATTCATCAATAAATAGATCGAGCTCAAGGCAAAGCTGTGTTTTGTCTATGGACTCCGCCTGGCGCGATAACTTTATAAACTGTCTGATAAGAGGATAATCATCAACCGAAAAATCAGGCGATCGGCCGGCGTAATTAATCAGCCTGTCATAAAACAGGGCGGAATTAACTTCACCTTTCACATTCATATAATACAATTTAGCAGTTTGTGACGATATATCCGCAGGCAAATTTTTATTTATGAAATTCAATAACTGTTCCGTCTGGGTATCGAGTTTATCGTAATCATACTTTTTCTGGGCGGCGCATATATCGGAAAACTTTTTTAAACCTGAGTATTTTTTTATAATTCCCGGATTCTTTATAAGGGCGGAACAAAAATTTAAGTATTCATCCAAATCGGTCTTTCCCAAACGATAAGATACGGTCATCTTTGAAAGTTTTCTAAGTTCCTGATTAAAAGTTTGTTCCTCAGCAAACAATATATTCCCGCGGATTTTTTTTACGAGCTCATTTGATTTGCGGTTGAGTTCGCATGAATTCCGGAAATACCTGATATTTTCCCTGTAGAGGTTTTCTTCATCCACACCGTAAATCCGCAAAGGTATTCCATTATAAATGGAAAAATATTCCTCGCCTGAAATAAAGCTGGATTTTAATAAATTATCAGCTATATATTTCCTTGTTTTTTTATTTGGGAATGAAGCGAACAGTTGGGTGAGGATTTCGCCCTGCGATCCCTCAACCGCGATTTGCGAAGCCAATTTGCCGCTGACAAGCGAATCGACAATAGCGGATAATTCTTGCTGAGCCGTGTAATTGCAGTGCGCGTCCTCAACGAAGTATAGAATGGATTCGGATTGAGTTTCATGAGAATAAGTTACATTCAATCCCATATTTTTGATTTTCTCTACGGATTTCTCAAAGGCGGGCGGATCCGCTTTAGTTTCCGTCGGGGCGAATATTAAATAAATAAATAATAGTAAAAAAAAGAAACGCGTTTTTCTCATAAAAGGAACCGGATAATATAATGGTTTATTTTGTTAAATATTATATGTCAATTTTAACACAAAATGAGTAGTTTATAAAATAAATTATCACTATGCTTTAAAACATGCGCAAATAGGATTCGGATAGATAAAAAAAAGGCATGGTTTTTTTGTAACCATGCCTTTAAAATCAATTTATGATTTTGGTTATTTTTTAAATCTCAAAAGCAGTAAACTTATTAATCCGAGAAGCATAGTTGCGGGTTCCGGGACAAAAGGCGCAGGCAGTGTTCCTTGCCAGCTTGGCACGCTGTTTAGCACAGCGGCAAGCATTTCTTGCGGTGTGCCGATTCCTGTCAGGAAAAGCACTGTTGATTCGTATCCCGGAGGCAATCCCGGATATGTTTTGCCCCATGTTGCGTTTGTCTCGCCGGTTGTTTCATAGTCATGTATATCCGGTACATCAAGAGCTTGTTGTGGTATGGCTTCAAATTCTCCCGGGACTACATGGTTGAATGGCCCGTCATCTATATCGACTCCTACAATATTGTTCAGGTTGTCAAGTGTCGAAAGGTAACCAGCTGACCAAATGCTTGAATCCTGAGTGTTTATTGTCAACTGAACAAGATTTGTGTTTATGGGGTTTTCCGCCTGATAATAACAGTATAATGTTGAAGCGTCGTAAAGAGCTTTGGTTCCTTTTTGTCCCGGTCCCGGTAGTAAATCAAGGAAGTTGAATATCGTGCCGGGTGTGGTCGCCAGGTCTGTATCGGATACAATTACATCGATGGTTACGCAGGAAGTAGATGCCGGACGGCATAGTATATATTCGCTCTTGATCAGTAGCCCGAAACTATCAGGGGCAGTTAATAACAGTACAAATAAAACGACAAACAATTTTTTCATGATTTCCTCCTCGAGTGATTTAATACACCCGTATTAAAAATTAAATTTCTTTTTTAAAGTAACTAATAATTTTTTTCGCAATAATAATCCTCCTATCATATAGCTTACCAATAGAATAGTTGAAGGTTCATCAAATGTGGCATTGGGTACCGGCAGTTCATCGGCGTAAGCTGGTGATCCTGCGAGAACGGAAGCCGATTTGTATACCGGCGCTTGGTTTGAAGTTATAAAAAAGGTGAATGATTCGCGGTTGGGGAATAAACCTGTCGGAATAAAACTGAGCGACTGATTTGGTGTTAAGCCTGATGGGTCGAATACGGCAAATGTTATTGAGCATTTGATGTCGGATATAACTTCCTGCTCAAATGGAATAACATGCCGGCTACTAAACGAATTCAGGTTGTCGCTGTCCAAATCGCAATCAGCGCTGTTGATAAAACCTGCCGTGATGACGGATGCCGGATTAACATTAACAGTTAGGCTTGTCGCGTAATTCGATGTGAGATTTTCCAACTGGTAAAAATAAAAGTACGTTGAGGATCTGAATGCGGTTGCATCACCCTTTATTATACCATATGTTGAAGTTAATACATCAGCAAACACCAGTACCGAATCACTGCCATTATATATATCTCCATGAGATACAATCCAATCACACGTAAAATATTGACCGGTTCCAGATTCCCTCTCAAATTGCGCCTGTCCGAAAATCGGATCGGAGAATTGATTGGGAAGAGATGGTTTAATACGTGTTGCATAGATTGAGGAATTCTGCAGAAAAATCATAATGAATATTAAAGTTGTCCATAGTTTCATATAACTCCTCCTTAAAGTTTCCCCCTCCGTATTAAAAAAGCTAAATCATTTGTTTCCCTCCTTTGTGTTTATGTTGTTGTTTGTAATGCCGCTGGTTATAAAAACAAACATAATAATCTAAAAATGTAAAAAATAAAAATCATTATAAGCCGCAAAAACTTATATAAATAAATGACTAAAATAAATCAAAAATGTAAATATATAAAATATACAAAAGAAATATAACATGATAAAAAATAAAATATCAATAAAAAAATAATATTTTTAAAAATATTTATAAATACTTTAAAATAAGGATTATAAATGTAAATAGCTGATACTAACTAATAAATAACCGTTATTGAAAAATAAATATATGTAAGATAATATATATTAAAATAAAAGACAAAAATAATGTAATGAGAGTTATATAACGTGTTGTTGGCAAGAAATTATAAAAATAAACAAAAAAGACATAATAAGTCAACTAAAATAACTTGCGGATTGGTGAAATAAAAAATAAAAATATAAATTGATATTCACCTTAAAATTTATTTAAATTGTGTTTAAAACTTAATTCTAAAATAGATTTGTTATGGGAGGATATAATGAGTTTAAAAACAACCGCATTCGGGTTCCCGAAAATCGGCCCTAACAGGGAATTTAAAAAGTCACTCGAATTGTTTTGGAAGAATTCCATATCTAAAGATGAACTATTTATTCAATTGGATGAAGTTGATACCGACAGGCAAAAAATTTATTTAGAGTCATCGCTGGACATTATACCGTCCAATGAGTTTTCCTATTATGATTTCATGCTTGATATGTCCGCTATGCTTGGGGTTATACCGGATAGATTTAAACATATAGAGGATGATTTAAGGCTATACTTCGCTATGGCAAGAGGTGAAAAAGATATACCTGCTTGTGAAATGACAAAATGGTTCAATACAAATTATCATTATATTGTGCCGGAAATTACTCAGGATTTCAATTTAACTGCAAACAGGCCTTTATATTCTTACCGTGCCGCCAGAGAAAAACTGGGTATGGAAACAAAACCGGTTATGATAGGCCCTTATACATATATATATATGAGCAAAATTATCGAATTAGATTCCTCTATCGGAAAGGAAAGGCTCGTTAAGGCAAAAGAATCAAGCTCGTTCAGGGAAATAATCAGATCCGTATCCCGTATATATAACAAAATACTCAGAGAACTCGATGACGAATGCGTGGCATTAGTTCAGTTGGATGAGCCCGCATTGACGCTTGATATGAGTGATTCTGACGTGGATATCCTTATAGAAGCTTATGAAATATTAACCGGCGGCTTGAAATCGCTTAAAATTCATCTCCAGACTTATTACGAGAGCATATCCCATTATCAGAAAATAGTGTACCGGTTACCCGTAGATGGAATAGGGCTTGATTTTACCGAAAATGAGACTAATCTGAATTTGTTGCGCAAATACGGGTTTCCTGAAAACAAAGTGATTATCGCCGGAATAGTTTCTGGAAGAAATCCGTGGAAAGTTGATTATAGAGAAGCAATGAAAATGTTTGATGAGATAAAAAAATATATCCCTTTAGACAGGATAATATTATCCAATGCCGCTCCTCTGTTTCATCTTCCTTATTCGCTTGAACCGGAAAAAGGAAATATGAATCCTAATGTTATCAATTTGCTTTCTTTTGCTAAAGAGAGGCTTAATGAACTTAAAATTCTGAAGGAAATAATAAATAACGATGAGAAAATTCCGCATCAGGATTTGGAAACAACACGCGGTTTATTCAAAAATAATACGGTTCAGGCAAAGTTGGAAGAATTCAGACAAAAAAGTTCGTTTCGCGAACCGTTTTCTAAAAGGCATACATTACAGGATGAATTACTTGCGCTTCCTTTGTTTCCGACAACTACCATAGGAAGTTTTCCCCAGATTGGCGAAATCAGAAAAAAAAGAGCTGATTTTGTCGGCGGAAGAATAACAAAAGAAGAATATGACGAATTTATAAGATCTCACATAAGAGCGCTTATAAAGCTTCAGGAAGAGATTGGGCTGGATGTTCTTGTTCACGGTGAATTTGAGCGCACGGATATGGTTGAGTTTTTCGCGGAAAAGTTGTGTGGTTTTGCAATAACCAGAAACGGCTGGGTTCAATCTTATGGTTCGAGATGTGTCCGCCCGCCGATTATATACGGCGATGTATCGAGGCTCAAACCCATGACTGTGGATGAAACCCAATATGCCCAGTCATTGACGGGCAAACCTGTAAAAGGTATGCTTACAGGACCGGTAACTATGGTTAACTGGTCGTTTTGTAGAAGAGATATTCCAAAAGAAGATGCTGCGTTTCAAATAGCTATGGTTTTAAACGATGAGCTGAAAGACCTTGAAAATGCGGGAATTACTATAATTCAGATCGATGAACCGGCTTTCAGGGAAGGATTGCCTCTAAAACAGGAAAAACAGAAAGATTATTTGACATGGGCGGTGAACGCTTTCAAAATCGCATGCGCTGAAGTGAAACCTCAAACCCAGATTCATACCCATATGTGTTATTCCGAATTCAATGAAATTATCAATTATATTTATGATATGGATTCGGATGTAATATCAATTGAAGCATCCCGGAGCAAAGGTGAAATTTTACAGGCATTCGAAAAATTCAACTACAGCCACGGGATTGGAGTTGGAATCTATGATATTCATTCTCCAAGAATACCTTCCTGTGAAGAGATGGAAGAGATCGCCCTCAGGTCTCTGAAAGTCATAGATAAATCTTTGTTATGGATTAATCCGGATTGCGGTTTGAAAACAAGAGGGTATGAAGAAACTATTCCGGCACTGAAAAATATGGTTAAAGTGGCTATTGCTTTGCGCGAACGGTTTAAAAATATGTAATATATAAAAAAGCCGCCGGAAACTAATTCGCTCCGGCGGCTTTTTAAAAATTATTTTTATTAACTTATACCTTCAATCCGCTGAGAAGGTCTTGTAACGATTGAACCTGACTGCTTACATCTTTTGTGGTATTGAGGCTTTGTTTGGAACCGGCTGAGTTTTCTTCGGCGATTGAACTTACTTCCTCAACGGATTTGCTTATCTGTTCAGTTCCTGCTGCCTGTTCGTTCATGGAAGCGCTGATTTCCTCGGATATTTTAGCGAGGTTCTGCATGGCTCTTGATATTTCATCTGCGCCTTTGGATTGTTCTTCAAGCGATCCTACCACTCCCTGCGTAACCTGATTCAGGTTTTCCATCGATTTGGAAATCTCGTTTGCGCCTTTCTGCTGTTCTCTGGTTGAGTTCCCAACTTCCTCAGCAAGATGTGTGACTTGGTTAATGCTATGTGTCATTTCGGTTATTGCTACATCTACTGCTTGAGCGAGGTGAAGGCCTTTTTCGGCTTTGGAATTTGCGTCTTTTATAAGGGCTGTTATTTCTTTAGCCGCCTGAGCCGATTGTTCAGCCAAATTTCTGACTTCATCGGCAACAACGGCAAAACCTTTTCCTGCATCGCCGGCTCTTGCGGCTTCTATCGCGGCGTTTAATGCCAGAAGATTAGTTTGTGATGCGATTCCGGTTATAACTCCAATGATATTATTTATTTTTTCTGCGCTTGCGGCAATATCTTTCATGCCTCCTACGGTTTCTTTTACGGCTTTGTTGCCATCGACCGCTTTCTGGTTTACATCATTGGCGATTATGTTTACCTGATCGGCATTTGTGGCAACCTGATTTATGGATGACACAAGTTGTTCTACTGCTGCAGTCGCCTCATTCACTGAAGATGCCTGCGATTCGACATTCTGGAATATTTTCTGTACATTTCTTGTCATTTCTTCAACTGATGTTGTTGTTTCCGTTACAGAAGATGTTTGGTCTTCAATGCTCTTCAGTACTATCTGGATGTTTCTGTTCATCTGTTCTACGGCAGTTGCGGTTTCCTGTGTTGAACTTGCCAGCTTTTCCGATCCTTCAAATATTTCGGATGCTGCGCTATTTATGCTGTTTGTACCTTCGGCAACTCGTCTGGATGTATCAAGTATTTCTCGGATAATATTGCGCCATTTACCGAGAAATTTATTGAATGTTTTAGCTACCTGCCCGACTTCATCGTTGCTGTCCGTGGCGATCTCTTTTGTCAAGTCGCCTTCGCCTTCAGCGATGTCCTTCAGACGATCGAGAACCATTGCCAGCGGTTTTGTAATTGAATTTCCGATAAACAGAGCTGCAAGCGATGCCAGAACTATAGCGATAGCAATAGAAACCATAATGATAAGTTTTGATTGCGATACAATTGAAATTACATTATTGTTGTTCCCTTCAGCTTTTTTCCATGCCTGTTCTTGTGTTTGCTGTGCAATGGCTATGGAATCCTCACCGGCTTTTTTAAGTATGGGAAATAATTCCGATCTTATATAATTGTCGTTCTCCTGCCATTTATTTGCCGCTATTTGATATTGAGCAGTAGAGGCTTCAGCGGTATCTATTCGTTTTATATTTTCTTCTTTTACTGTTATTTTACGAAGATCAGTATATAACTGGTTTAATTTTGCGAAACAGGTTTCGATTCTATCCCAGAATTTCTGATCGCGAGTGTCCATATAACTTTTTTGATTATACTGAGTATAAATAGCTTCACATAAAATATCGTTAACTATTTCCTGTTGCGCTACAGTTGTTTCGGCCTGAATTTCTTTTGCTTTTAAATACTCTTCAACGGCTGTCTGAAGCTTGTTGCCGTTATCCGCGAAGACATTGGTTAACTGGGCAAGTTTAGGGCTTTGCTGGTTGGCTCTATACTCGTTTCGCCATTGTTTTGCTGTTTCCAGATATTGTTTTGCAGAATCCCGCGCTGTATTTATCTCATTAATTTCTTTTTCATCAGGATTGAGTTTCTCAATTTCGCCAAAACATACCATGAGAGCGGATATGTCTTTCTCCATTTCTGTAAATGTCTTGTCATCTTTTGAGTTTAAAAACTTGTTGTTTTTCATTCGCGCGTTTAGAGCAAGGCTGTTTATCTTGTTTACAGTGGATAATGCTTTTCTTTGTTCAGTTGACGCAGTTTTTGTGTAAGCGAGGAAATCACGTGCCTGTTGTTCAATATCGCCTGCTTTAGAGTTCATTACCTCTTCCTGATTGGTATTTTCAATCATTTTTTTCGCGCAATCATCAAAAATGGTATCAAACTTAATACATAAAGTTTTAATTTCTTCGCAATCCTTTGCCAATTCTTTATCAGAGAATTGTTGAGCCAACTTATCAATATCAGATAAAACGTTATTCAATTCACTGGCAAATAGATCCTGCTGTTTTGTAAACTCTTCTTTATTATAAATAATATAGTTCTTTTCCGCCAGGATGGACTCAAACGCTTTCCTCTCGATATTTGTGGCTAATTTAACTGAAGGGATATTATAATTCGCTACCGATTTAACGTTAGTATCCGTTTTTACAAACATGTAATATGCTGTTACACCAAGGCATAACATAATTAATCCTACTAATCCAAAACCGCAAGCAAGTTTAATACTGATTTTCATGTCTTTCAATTTCATATACTCTCCTTTTTATTAAGATATTGATAATATGTGTATTATATTACATATTAGTTAGAAATAGTTCTGAAAATAGTCTCAAAAAAATCAATGTAGCTAATAAAAATGTCGGAATGCGAAATCAATTCTTTAAGAAAATTAATATATAATTTAGTATATAAAAAATATACTAAACTTAAATATGTTAATGTGTATGATAATAATCATTATTAGTGTTTTATTGTGATTTGTAGTTATGCTTTACGTTCTATAACGATTATCATATATATGTAATGCATATAAATGAGAACCAGTGAATGGAGAAACAAGATAGAATCACATTCAATATTACCAGCAATGATGCGGCCAGCGGTAATATGGGTAGACAACGAACGGCCCGCGACGGTAATATCCGTCACGGTAATAGTCATGGTAATAGTTTTCGTTTGGGTAATAGGGTTCGTATAATTCTTGTGTTATGGCGGTTCTGGATGTTATCGTATGTTTATTGAAAATCGAGCCTTCGGAAATGTCGATTCTGCATAATTCACTTGATTCCAGATGTCCGCTGACATAATAGGTTTTTCCGGGCAACGCATTGAATTCAAGCTCAACGGGAGTTTTTGTTTTGTATGTTATCTGGTAAAGATGATCGTTCATTCGCTTTAAATAATCAGAACTATATTCAAAATGGACTTTTACCCGATGTGATCCGGGCAGAACCTCAAGCGACGACAAATTACCGTCGGTAATATTATCGAAATATTGGATAATTGCGTTGTTTCCGGCAAAAATCTTCGCTGTTTTATCCGCTGGATAATCGCCGGAATAAATTTTTCTGGTGGTGCAGTTCGCATTGGAAAAAACAACTGATATAAATAATATTAAATAATAAACAATCGATGCTTTTTTCATAGAATCATCCTTATGTTATTATCTTATAAGTTGGAGTATCTTTCAGTTTCCGGAGTTTCAATAATCCGGGAAGAAAAATAAATTCAGTTCAGATTGGCAGCTTTTTTCAGAATACGAAAGATATGTGTATTGTCGATGATAGCTGTGTTTTTATACCATAACCCTTCGTATTCTCTAATTAAATCCGCTCCGTATCCTATTGCGTATAAACCTACCGGCTCATTTGTATGATCATGAAGATAATATTTAATTTCGCTTTCCGTATATACAAACGAGTCTGATGATTTTACCCGGATGGGCAATTCTCCTTGTTTTAGCGGTATTTTCCCGAAACGGAGGTATCCATTTGCATGGTCAGCGGTTACTATGATTAATGTGTTTGTCCAGTCGATATTATCGCCTGGTTTATCGACAAAATCGACTGTGGCTTTTACTGCTTCGTTTAAACTCAGGACCGATCCTATCATCCATTGGAAATCATTGTTATGGTTTGCCCAGTCGATATCTCCTTGTTCTGCCATAAGAATAAACCCATCCGGATCTGAGCTCAATACCGTGAGAGCGGCAATCACTGAATCTTTAAGAGATGGGCTGAGTTTCGATTTTTTTGCTATTGATGGAGATAATGGTTGCGGTACAAATTGTCCGATACTGCCATCTGTATTTTCACCGAAAAGCCCGAACAACTTTTTTCTCTTCAATACCGCTTCTTTAGCACGGTCAAGAAGCGCAACGGACGCGTTTTCTCCTTGTATCGTTTGGACGAATATATATTCTTCGCTGTTTAGCAAAAAACTATAGAGTTCATCGGTTATATATTTATTTGCGCAAAAGAGAGGGTGTCCGCCTCCGATTACCACATCCGGTTTAGTGTTGATAATTATTTGTCTGGCAATTGAATCGATGTTTTTATCATCTTTCGTGTAATTTCCGCGGTCTGTATTATGGCACAAAAAGGCCGCGGGAGTCGCGTGAGAAAATGGAACTGTGGTCACCGCTCCAATAGAAGCTTTTTTCTGGCGGCGCATTTTTTCCGCGATTGTCTCGAGCACACCATCCGCATGGTCGCCTGATGCCCATGATATGTTGCCGGAATCGGTTTTTTGTCCGGTAAATATGGCTGTTGCCGAAGATGCCGAGTCTGTTGCCGGGACAGATGAGCAACCGGTTGTAAAATCGGTTAGTGGAGTCAAAAAATAAGCGGAGTTATCTTTTTTACATATGGGATACGGTTTATCGCCACCTTTAGATGGATCATAACCGGTTAATGGATAAAATTTTTCAGGATCGTATTTATCGGATCCAGATTTTTTCGCGTATAGATTATACGTATCAATATCCCATGTCGATACAAATGTTTGTACCGGGAATGAATTCCAAACGAGGCCGGAATCGTTTCCGAACATGTATCTGCTTGCCGCTGTTTCTGATGAAAGGCTCATCCCATCGCCAATAAATATGATGATATGTTTTAATCCGCCTTCAGCTGAGTACCGGTACGGGACGGATTGTGTCCCTGTACTCTCATATTTTGCACATGAGGTTACCGCCAGTATAGGTACAACTATAAGAATCAATAAAATTAATTTTTTACCGCTCAAAGAAATTCCTTTTGTGATATTTGGTTAATCTGAAACATTTAATAGTAACATTATGTCATAAATGATAGAAAAACAAATTTCTGGAAAACCAATTGATTTATCTTTTTTATAAACTTATACTCAACTTTATTTAAAAAGTCTACAATGGAAATATTATGCGAATATCAAAATTATCTTTACTGATGATTGCACTTGTTTTTGCGATGAGTATATCTGGTTGTGTTATTATCCCTAAACCGACCGTCTCCAAATATTTTGAGACAATTACCGCTTCACCGGTTACTGTGATGGATGACGGTGAATATAAACACTGTATGGAAATATCGCTTAAACCTGTACAAAAATTACCAGAGCGCATTTATCTCGAAACACATTTTGCTAATCCGGCGGATGAACAGAAACCGATAATTGTTGGGTTGCGGCCGGCGCACAATGATGAAAAGATATCTATAACATCTCCTTTTATTAATAGTTTGAAGCGGAATTCAAACTATTTTATCGAAGTTTTTATTTATGACGGCCCAACCAAAAAATCTCTGCTGGATGTTCATCGGCAGAATATCTTTGTTTCATTTCCCGAAGACAAAACCAATATGGTTTTAGAACCGTGGGAACCTAATTTTTATTTGCCAAACAGTTATGTAAATAGCGCAAAACGGCTAAAAAATATGCAGTATATTGATTATATTATAAGCGAAAAAAAAGAAGGAGAGAAAAATAAGGTTTGGATTGAAAGAGTTTCTTCAGGAATTTACAGTGATCCTCAACCTGTTTCGGAATTCTTTGAGAACTATATCAAGTTTATTCAAGAATCAGGATGTGATCTAAAAGAATGGAATATTATAAAAGAAGACAACAACAATATCATTTATGAATTAAACATAGAAAAATCTCAGGATACCACTCGGCTTGGCGAAGTAGGGCGTTTTTATAATTACAAGAATAAAATTTATATACTCATATATACTGGTGTTTCAGATATGTATGAAAATAAAAAAGATAAATGGATTAAAATAATTGAAAACTCCCGCCTGAAATGAGTTTTTTATTTCCCTAAAATTATGCTGATTTAGCAATTATCAACATTCTTCTCTATTTTATTTAACCAATTGTTTTATAAAATATTTATGAATTTAAAAATTCAATAAATTATGCTATAATTAGCTATACGTATATTGTAATTAAAAAAAATAAAAATATAATATAAAATCTTTTTTGAGGAGAATAACTTATCTATGATTCCCTTCCGTTTTAGATGCTCCTTTAACCGGATAAAAACAAAAGTTGTCAGCCTGATTGTTGCCGAATCGATGCTGTTTGGATCTTTAGCCTATTGCGATCAGGGGAATTTGCTTAAACCTGACGAAATTAAAATTCCAAAAGAAATCGGTAGTGTAAGGGAAAAATATACTTCGGAAAAAAACGATAAGATCGTAATCCATATACAGGATACCCATACAAGCGCATCTGCCCAGAATTATCTGGCGGATATTATCAAATATCTTAATGAAAAATACAGCGCCAGTTCAATAGGAATAGAAGGTTCTTCAGGACAAATAGATACATCAGAATTCTCAAGATTTTCCGATAAATCGGTAAAACAAAAAGTGGGTGAATATTTTTTAAGAGAAGGTAAAATTGATGGAGCGGAATATTTGTGTATCGTGGAGAACCAGGGATCTGTTCAGGATATTTTCAAACTCCAGGGTGTTGAGATAGACAGTTTGTATCGCAGTAACTTAAACGCTTTTTTAAGATCACTTCCTTATCAAAAAGACCTTATTTATTTCTGTGACATTACATCGGATACTATCGAAAAAGTAAAAAAACATATTTACGATATAAAATTGCTTGAGTTCGATTCTTTAGTTCAGGAATTCCAGAAAAACAGCATAAACTTTATAACATTCTGCCAGAGAATAACAAAATTTGCCGACGAATGCCTTGTTGACTGGGAAGATTTGCCCAATTTGAAAAAACTCTCTAATGTCATTGAACTTGAGTCAAAAATAAGTTTCCAGCGAGTAGATGTAGAACGATATGTCGCCGTCCGCAAAATAAGCAACAGGTTGACCGAAGAAGAATCAACCGCTCTATTCGCCAAAGAACTTAGTTTCAGGACGAAAAAGATATCTTCCGAGGATTATCACGCGTATCTTGCCGATCTATTTGGCAAATATAAATTCTCTCTTGACGAATTTCCAAACCTTAAAAATTACTTGGAATATTTTCTCGCTTTTTCATCGATAGATAAAGACGCCCCTATAAATGAGTTGTCCCTTATTGAGAATAAAATTTACGGTACCCTTATAAAAACCGATGACCAGAAAAAGATTTTTGAGTTAGGAAGATACGTTCACCTGATCAGTTTGTTTAGCCAGCTTCAAATGACACGCGAATACTTTAACGAATACCACGCGTTAAGAACAAAATATGACTTTGCAGGTATGAATGATTATTTGCGGGCGAAATGTGATTCTTTCGGGGAAAAAATGATAACCGGATTCGATATGTCGGCTATCGAAACAAATTTAGATAACTTCGAGGAATTCTACCAGCTCGCTCATCTGCGTGAACAAACAATGGTAGAAAATACCATAAAATTGATGAACAAACATAATAAAAACGTAATTATACTTATCGCCGGCGGATTTCATACCAGGGGAATTACCGAAATGCTGAAGAAACAGAACGTTTCTTATGTGGTGGTTACCCCGAATATGGAAAACGATCAGAACCCGATCCCGTATATTTCTTTGCTTAAAAATATGCATACATCTCTTGAACAGATGATCTCAACATACACAAGTACCTTGAAAGTAGCGTCGTGGTTGACAAAAAATGATCCATTGGCATATCAGGATAGAAAAGAGATTCTATCCGCGAAAATGAAACTGCTCTTTATTACAACCAAACTCCACGATATGTTCAACGAAATAAGAAATAAATATACTCCCGAACAGAGAATGGCAATACAAGCCGATTTGCGGGATAGTCTTTTGAAGGATATAAACAGGATCATCAAAGATTCCGAATATGTCAACGTTCTTAATGTTGATTCCATAGATATTTCTTCCACGGATATCATTGCTCAGATAAAGATACACAAAAGCCCTACACCCCTTTATGTCAGGTATACCGACAGAAAAACCGGTGACAAACCTGGAGCCGGAATAGAAGATAACCTGATAGAAAAGGTTAATCTGAACGATGGTGTTACCGTTGAGTTCATCAGTTCACTCGGTTATGTTCACGTTACAGGAAATTACAGGTCTATTCAACGGCAAGTTCTCGAATCGATATTTGAGAACCCAAAAAATCTCGGTTCTATCCTGAGTGATTTAAAATCCATTAATCCGCAAATAAATATCAATGGTGACGACCTCTTGAGTTATCTTGAGAATTTCATTAAACTCAATCTTGTTGAGGAGAAAAAAGGTTTCTACTATGTGAAAAGAACCGAACCCGACAGGTTCGCGGCATATTTTGTAATGTCGATGTTCGATTTACCATCAGCGGATAAATCAGGTGTCGTAAACGATCTTGGAACCATAAAAGCGGGCGATTTACCGGAGAAATACTCCAATGTGTTCGCCAGGCTGAATTTATCATCGATTATCGTTGATCCGGCAATCGATATGGAAACCCTGAATAAACTCGCTCGCGCAATTGTAGAAAGAGGGTTTGAAAACAAAATTGAACATGGTGCCGTAATCGATTTTGCAGGTTCAGCGCAGATAAATGTGCTTCAACCTATGGGTGCGGATAAATTTATTTTTCAGGTAATGAAAAAACAGGCTGTAACTCTTGCCGAACAGGAAAAACAATTCCGCCAGACGGATAACGCTCTTAGAAGCCAATTTAATCTTGAACCAATTGTTATATCCGCAAATCGCCAGATTGAGGATCCTGTTGAAAAACGATTTATCGATATGCTCGATGAATTCGGCAGAAAAAATAATCTCGATATAACCGGAACAGCACTTAATTCGGGTGAAAAATCAGCCCTGCTTGATTATTTGTACGCCTCAATTGGCATAACCCCATCATCCGCCGCGGATCTTGACTGGGCGCTTCGCCATTATCTCGGCATCGAAGACAAAACCGTGCCCGAATACACCAAACGGTTGGGTGCATACCTGATCGGTCCGGAATTCGAAACGCAGTTTGACAGGGCGTTATCGCTTTTAATTAACCTGAACCCTGAAATAAAGATAAACAATATGCTCGAAACAGAAATTTCTGCCGCGATAGTCGATTTTAGACTCGCTGTTGAATCGGGAAAAAACTTTTCCGGTAAATGGTTTGATCTTATAGAAAAAACCATTAACGAAAACGGAAATATTAAAGGACGGCTTATCAACAGTACTGTTGAACAAACAATAAGTCTTATGCGGGAAGCAATAGGGAAAAATGGGAATAAACTTCCCTCCGATGCCGTTGAACGAATAATCAATACGCAAATCGCTTCATCGGCAATAGGAGTAACCGCTGTATCTGAGAATCCTCTCGCGACGGTTCAATCGCGCGAGACTATTTTGAACAGGGCGATTTCACTCGGGCAAAACATCCGTTTCGTATCATCAAGTGGCAAACAGACTCTTGACCTGAAAATATTGAAGAAAGATGTCGATTCTTCTTATTTAGCTCTTCTTGAGGAAAAAGGAGAAATTTACCGGATATCTGTTTTGCCTTTCGATTCAGCGAAAAAAGAATTTGAGTTTAGAAAAATAGGCGCCGATTCTTATTATCATTTCAACGATCCCGCGGGATTTTTTGTTAAGAAACTGAAAATGAAAGAATTGGCTCCATCGGATAACGCGCTTGCCTTGTATGCGTATACCTCACTTCAGCAAGAATGGCAGAATGTTCTTTCCGGCAGGGTTGCTGGGTATTCTTATCAACCTGTAACCGAAACAGGCATTGGGATGATCGATTCCAAACCTGTGCTCGAGATACTTGATATTTACGCGAATCAGTTTAAATCGGTTCTGGAAAAAAATAAAGATGCCTTTACAAAATCTCTTGCCGAACTTGCCGGAATAGAATCCAATTCGGTGCGCCTTTCACAATTGCAACTGCAAAAACGACAGATAGACCAGGATTTTTCCGACTCGGTAAAAAGCCTTGATCTACTCAAACAAAAGAATCTTTCTCTTGTCCGCTCAAGAGAAGAATTGAAGAATAACGCTACAGTTATAGTTAACGCTATTTTAGCGAAGTTGATACTCGCGTTTATGATTGATGAAATTAAAAAAACGGGTGATTCCGCTATTGAATCGGGAAAAAATCCTAATATCGCCGTAGACAACTTATTGCGAAACTGGCTGAATCTGCGTAGAGGCGAAAAAGTGGCTGATGTCCTTGCCGATACAGGAAAATTCGCGCAGAGGTTAAATCTTAACAAATTACTTAAAAGCCAGGATATTTCCCGTTTAAGGCATGAAATCGCTTCTATTGCCGGTGAATCACTATCCAATCGTATATTCGCGAATCTCATGGATGAAAAAGACAATCCTCATAAAACACAGATATTTGGTAATATAGCCAACGTGTTGCCTCAAATTCAGAATATGCAGGCCAACGCCATCCAACTGCGAGTCGCTAACGCGGCGCAAACCGATATTGCCCGAATTAACGAAAACCTGAATCAGTTTACGGATATTTCAAAAAATCTCGAAGGGTTCATGAAATTATCTCAGGAAATCAGCCGGTTGGATGTACAGATAGCCGATTTGGGTAAGCAGATGGAGCCTTTGAAAACAAAAATATCAACAACTTATAATTTGGATAGTGTCCTTATAGACAGGAAAATTAAAGAAACCCAGGATTTGGTTGACGGCGATAAAGATAAACGACGGAATAATGAATCGCAAAAAGTTAAGTTTCAGGCGGAAATAGCTTACTTTGAGATTCTTATTGCCGTATTGGATGATTTGCGCAAAATTATTGACCGGGGTGAATCGAGCGTTCTGGTCGGCAAAGATAGATTGGAAATTATCACGGCGAATATACCTGTTATAGTTTATGGATTGTCTTATGAGAATTCTCTTGTGGCGCAATCGATTATAGAGCAGAACCTTACTTCCGATCCTGCATTGCAGAAGAAGTTAAGCATTGCTGAATCAGTATCTAAAAAAGCGTTTTCCGAATATTATCAGCGCAAATCAAAAATTGAAGCAGCGCAACAAACCGTATCCGGGACGATTGGTTCGATTTCAGGTGAAACATTGCTTTTTGGAATGAATTCCGAAAACACTTTTACCGGGGAGAGAAATAAGACTTCCGAGTATAATATAAATTTCCTGATCGACCGTGCGCTTTCAATTATATCCTCAATCGATTCGCAACTCGCTCAGTGGGTAAAAGCTGAAGCCAGAATAATCGTGGCAAAAGAAGATTTTTTACCTGAATTCGGTGATGTTTTCGATAACTTTAACGCTGAAGCAGTAAAAACAAAATCGGTATATATTGAAAAAGCGGTTTTTGAAAAAATAATCGAATTAATGGAAACCCGGCCTGAAATAGCCGCCAAACTTGCCGCCGCATCGATAATCGCGACCGCGTCTCCAGTAAGGGTGATGCAACAGGATGTGCTGGATATAAATATCGCCGATAAACAGCAGATCGTCGACCTGATGATCAAACAACTCGTACGTAATCAACCGGAAATAGTGTCCATGCAGGATGCCTACAATAGTTCTATGCTTCTTGCCGACAAATCGGCTGAGGCGCTAATAGATTTTAGAAATAAAAAAGGTTCTGTTTATTCTTATGCTGATCTGGTTAATGTAATCGATGCTCCTGTTTTGAGAATGATCTTGCCTTATATAAAATTTGATCAGGTTTCTCTGGCGGAAAGTTATACGGATTCCGCAAATAAAGCAAGCGTTGTTTTCGGGTCTGATTTCGATGATTTTCGCGCGATGCTTAAGATAGAAAACACAGTAATTCAGACTTCTATTGATCAGATACCGGCTGATCAGTTATCGGCAGGCAAAATTCAGGATTTGTTTAAGAACCAGATGATACCCGTTCCCGATAAATACAGGATTGTTTTAAATGGGATGATAGGTTCGGGAATTTTATTTGATCAGATTAACAACATGACAGCCGGATTCAACCCGCAGTCGGATTCTACCGTTTATGTTGAATTGACAAGAAGTATCGGTAATCTTATAGCAGATTTAACCGACAGCTCAAAATACAATTTCAAAATTCAGATTAATCCGCAGGGGATTGAGGAATACCTTGTGAAGTTACCTACAGGTACAGAAATAACGCTTGATAAAAGTTCAGGCGCTCTTTTGAAAGACCGGATCGGTGAGCTGAAAAATAAAATTGACGTTTATTTTGATCCTGCACAGGGTATCGGATTAATAATCAAATTGCCCGGTATTGAACCGCAAATTCTTCCTGTGCTGATTTCATCCAGAGACGAATCAGGAATAAACAACGATGTCTTGGCGCAGGCAAGATTACAAAACCCGGCCGGTCTCAGGATCCGGAATCCATTGGCGCCATATATAATATCCGCTGTAAATATTTTCAGCGAAAATGGAGTTGCTAATCCGCGCGAATTCATTAATCAAAGAGATACCGCGATTGAACTCAGAAAACAGTATCAGGCTGTTGCCGGTCTGCCTGGTTCGCGATGGAATTCGATATCATTGGGGGAAAAGAAAGGTTTGGCGTCTCTTTTAATCTCGCAGAGCAAAATAAGTATGGATTGGCTTGATTTTGTCAGCGGAATAAATGATGAGAAAATTCATGCCGTAATTAATCCGGGTATCGAACAGATATTCAATACATTTGTTAACAGAGAAGGAAGAACCAATCTTATTGAGGCTAAAACCGAATTCTTTGAACTTGCCGGAAAATCCGACTGGTTAGAGTTCGCCCCATCTGTTAGAAAAGCTATATTTGAGGAACTTGTTTCTGCTTATGATTTATCTTCGGATCATAAAATCAAAATTTCCCCAAAAATATCAATCGATGAAATTACCGCTTTCAAGGCTATCCTGCGCAAAATAGATCCTGAAACTGCCAATGTTAAACCATCGCGGTTGACAGGGCAGGCAATAGGTTTCATGTGGGAAAACGATAAAGAAAAGATTGCTAAAAGTGATAATCCGCTAATGCTAAGAGATATATTTAATTATTATATCGGATTGGTTAAAGATACTATCGCAAATATCGCAGATGAAAATCAGGGGCAATGGCAGGAATCCGCACGCCAGGAAATGGCTCTTTTGGATTTTATGGAAAAAAATCTCAATCATGGGTTATATATTAACGCCCTTCAGGCAATCAGGGATTTCAACAACGCTCATAAGGGGATCGTGAAAATACAAACAACACCCGATTTTATCGCGCGACATACCGATGCAGTAATCGATATGGTTGTGAGTATTGATGTGCCTGATTCATTCAAAAAATGGTTTGAAACAAACGAAATCGAACCTGTCGAAGGAATCTCGGATGTAGTTATCGCGCTGAAAGATTCCGAAGGCGTTTCAGAGATTGTTTCGGATCAGGAAAAAATAAGTTTTGAGACAAATGGTGTCGCTGTGAATAACAGGACATTGTTCGTTGATATTTACAAGTTGGCTGATGACATGGAATCGAAAAATATGTTAGCCGGATCTTTGAGCTTAGCCGTTCAGCAGAGAGATTCGTATCTGGATAATTCATTAAGACGGTTAACACAGGCAGGATTACCCGCTGATTTACAATTACTTACATTATCACCTAAAATTACAGGTTCTCTTATCCCCGATCTGGAACTGGAAGACGGATTTACCGTAATGCAGGTTGAACCTACTGTTAATGAACTGTCAAGCCAGGTAAACATAGCTTTGCCTCCTTTGATGTATCAGCAAATCATAAATGACGAGATCAAAAGATTTGATATGTTTAGAAAACTTCTCAACGAAGCGTCAAGGTTGATTGTTGACGACGCTAACTACGAAGACGCTAAAACATTGCTGATTCAAGCCCAGTATATTGCGCTTAATCTTCAGCATTTTTCGCCTGTTTTCCGATCTACACTTGTTAAGACAATAAACGCAGATATAGAGTCTATTAATTCAGAAATGGCTTCTTTGGATCTAAAACCAGTTGCGCCAGTTCAGCTTATGTATGGTAAACCTTCTGCCGGGATTATAGTTACATCCGAAATAACACGGGACGCGAATATCAAAAATTTGTTAAAAATCGCTTTTGATGAACTTGAAGCCGTAAACCCGCAACTTGCTAAAGATATCAAAAACAATAAAACCATTGTCGTGGGAAACTTGCCTCGCGGCGAGTTGCCGGCAAATGTGATTTATTTGACGCCGGGTAAATTTGAGTTTCTGAAATCACTGGCATCGGATAACAATAATTTGCCTGTAGCAGGTGTTTTACTCGCGAAATACCTTGCTTCAACCGTGATTACAAATTCCAGCCAACTTCTTACCCGCACTGTAAGCGATTCTTTAGCGGGAACCGAAGCGAAATTGAAAAAATATATTCAACATACACAAATTCCTATAGATAATCCAACTGCCGATTTTTCAGGCGAAGTTACCGTACTCCTGAACGTTCAGTACGATAAGATGGGGCATCCGTTCGCGGATTTAACCGCTCAAAGAACTGTAACGAGATTCAAAGATGGCGCCGCGGTAAGCGTTTGGGACTCAACTCTTGCTAAAGAGTTTGCTATACCGCTTCCATATGAGGATTCTCAAATCAATGATTACTCCATCATCAGGGCGGAATCCGGGTTGCCTGTTATTATAAACAGCCCTTCCGATTTTGAAAAATGGGTTGGCACAATTGAGGAAAACGACGAAATTTATTTCCTCGCTAAAAATAACAAAGTTGTTGCTATTGTTAAAACAAATCAGGCTGAAGACAAAATTATCCCTATTTTAAATGATAAAGACCTTATCGATGAACTCACCGCGGAAAATATTGAAAGCGTGATGGAAATACTTGATCGGATGGCTCAGTCGCGTAGGGAAATCGTTGAGAAACGGTATTTCAGTGACGAACTGTTTCCCGAAGGAGATATGCCTTCGGTTAAAATTCCCGGCGGAAAAGGCATAAATGTACCTAAAGCAACGGTTGTCAAGACAATGCTGGTGCCGTTGCTTCTTCTCACGGCTGTGGGATGTTACGCGGCGCCACAGGCTGGAGCCGATGTTCAGAATCCTCACATAACAAATCCTTACGACAACACAAACCTGTTCCCGCAACAGAGCATTCAGGCAGGAGATACACACGGAATAGCCGATTTATCACAGTTTATCGGTACTACCGGCCAGCCTCAACAGGATTTGCAAGCGGTTGGCCAGATGAACGATAATACTGTGGCAATACTTCAAAACAGCATTGACCAGTCTAAAGCGCAACTTGATGTGTTGCTCAAAGGAGATACGCTCGATAAAACACGTATCCAGCAACTTAGAGACAGAATAGCGATGCTTGAGCGCGTTATCGATAATTTTATGCACGATAAAATCGGATTGCCCAAACTCGGCAAAGGGACATTGCCTGCATCACAAGATACTACCATTCAGGAAAAACCGGTTCAGAAACCTGTCGCAACCCCGATCGCTCCTGCCATGAGTTTATACAAAGACGTTGTTGAGGGTCTTGAGCGAATAGTCAATAACCCTGATAACCAGAATATGTATAGGCGGCTGGTTCAGTTCAGCCACAGCTTAACTTCGGGTAACGCTACGCTTCAGGGCGGAGTGAAAAGTTATCAGGGCGATAAAAGCAATCCCGATTACGCACGGCTTGTAAAACATGGAAGGGTTGTGCCTTATGATGTGGCGGTGAGCATATTTGCCGATCTGGCTAACGGACACACTCTTCAGGCGAAAAATAAGGTAATGGCCCTGTTAACTCAAATGCAGATAGAAAAAAATCAGGGGTTCGACGGTGTTATTCATTTTGGTTACAATACGATTGAAGATACATATATATCGCCATATGCTCCATTGGGAAATACAGCATGGACACTAAAAGCGATCTACGCTTATATTGAAGTGAGCGGTGACAAATCAATCCTGCAGGGAAAAACAGGCGAGTTGCTTAAAAGTTCCATGAATTTTGTTCTCTCACAACAGGTTATAGACAAGAAAGATCCGCGGTACGGTCTTTTCAAAGGCGGGCTTGCGAGTGTAAACCGGGATGGATATAACGTTCTCGGATCAAAACATACTCAGATTGAAATATCTGTGGCGGAACATCAGTTCGATGTTCATGACCTGCTTAATCTTGCTTACAGAACTACTGGTGACAAGGTTTATAAAGAAAGAAGAGAACTTCTTGATAAAATATTATTGCAGAACCTCCTTGTGGATAAAGGAGAAGAAGGAGCTTACTTTATTCCTAATATCGATCAGAATGGTAAAATCGGGCAGGGTATAGCCATAGATAATTTGACATGGGCGGGAAGCACTGTTCTGACTATGGATCACCTGCCGATTCAAAAACGATTGGAAATCGTTAGGAAACTAATAAAGTTCATCGACAATAATTTCGTTATAGCACATAATCCGAAAGAAAACATTGCCAGGCCTGTAATTTTGAATAACGCTTTAATTCAGCAATACACACAGAAACCGACGGGCGAATTTATCGGGGTTAAGTTCTTTGATGGAATGTTTGAGGATGAGTTTATCAGAAAATTGAATTGGGATGATCCGAATGTGATGTCGGTTCAGACCGAAGCCGATTTAGGGTATATAAACCTGCTGTATCAGATGGCAACTCTATCTCCTGATCAATCGGAGAGGGTTGAGTTGATGTCAAAAATGCAGTTTTTACTGGATAATATACGCAGATTTCATAATTCCAATACCCAATTCGGCGGTATTCCTTATGCTACCCGCCAGTTGGATAATGTTCAGACAACTTTGGAATCCATTATACCATCCGAAACGATGCGTACTCTGTTTGGAATATGGGAAACACCGGGATTTACATGGTCTTTTATCGGAGTATCCGAAAAAGGTATGGCACGGGCTGAAATAGTTGATTTGCCGGGCACATTACCAACCATGGGTGATAGTTTCCTGCCGAGAACCACATCTAAACCGGCAACAACAAGGGCGGCGGATAATAAAATCCCTTCCTCAATGATTCCTCAACCGGTTCAGATGAACAGCAATTTCGGGCTTGGGCCCGGCAATGTTGCTCCGGCTAATACATATGTGATCGATGTATCCGGCGGAAAACCGACTGTGATTCATCCTGAATCAAAAATGGGTGTTCAGGCTAACGAACCCGTGAATACTCCGACTTTACGCGGACAGGTAGAACGTGATTTCCAGCAGGTAATGAAACTTATCCGTTCGACGGTAGTAAAAGATACGAATTTATCTCCCTCCGCTGTAAATACTTGGAAAGGAAATTTTATCAATTCGCCCGAATGGGTTAACGATATTTCACGTGTTTCCGGCGCAAACAGGCTTGCGAGAAACACAAATTATACCGCGTATTATCTTGATGGTGATCTTGTTGTGCGTATCGATCGCCCGATTGCCTTAAACAGGCTGGCAGGGCTTAAAGCCGATCAGGTAGCTCAGGAATTCAGCGTCATGATTTCCGGAAATAAGGTGATCATATCTTCTACCTTATCCGCTAAAGAGGTTGAACGGTATGGAAATTATTCCGCGGAAACAAGAAGGCTTTTCTACGATCACCGTCAACCGATGGTATATAACCTGTCGGATTTTCCTGAACTTCGCAATTATCCTCGCGGTGTGAATTTCAGGGCACAAATTGATCCGGAACTGAAAAACCTGCTCGTATCTGATCCGCAGGCGGGTGTCGCAATGAGCGGAAAACAAGTGTTTGGAGGTAAAATATATACTCCGGACGGTACTAAATTCACTGTTCGGGTTGACGATTCTGGAAAAGTACGTGTGTCTGAAAATATAGATTTAGCTTCAATTTACCAGAATCCATGGACACCCAATATCGAGCCTAAAATGTTACCTCAGTTTATGGCAGGATTGCATAAAACAGGCCATACAAAACTCTTTGTGGCTACAAAACCGCTGGTTGAAGGCCATAAAATACATGGTATGGATCCGAGAGTATATTACAGGGCAATGGTTGAAGTAGCTAAAAAATACGGAATTGATGTCTATGCGATTCAGGGGTCGCCGGACTGGATTTCAGCCGATGGATTATCCAATGCGAGGTTATATATGACCTCTCTTGGCAAGGCGGGTGTCGATTTCGCGGGATATGTGATAAATATTCAACCTCAGCAGTCAGATATCTGGAAAAACGCCAATAACCAGCAACGCGCAACGATAGCGGATCGGCTTGCGAGGTCAATATCTGAACTTGAGAATATCGTACATTACTATAACGGCGATGATAAAGAAGTATTGTCGTATCTATCAAGTGAACTGGATTCCACAGGCGCGTATACTGCACCCAAACTTGTCGGGGATATTCTGGTTGTCAATGAAACCGATGTTGCGGATATACTTAATATTATCAAAAAGTATAACCCGAACCGTCCGTTCAGAATATCCGTTCAGACATCGCTTATAACAGACGCGGATAAAACGTTTGCTATGCGCGAATATAAAATGGCTGAAGTACTTAAACAGGTTACACAGCAGATAAGAAACAATCCGCAATTCGGTAAATATTTTTACGGGTTTGTAATAAACCATGATTCCGGTGAAGATATAATGTTCGTTATGAAAAATAACCAGGGCCGTGATCTCGGTACAAGAATGGATGACGGGTTATACCAGACGGCAGATGGTGTTTTGATGTACACGCAGAATATTTACGAGGCGCTGATTTCGGGCAAAAAACCGCATATCGTTCATATGGGCGAAGAAAAACCTACCAATTTCCAGATCGTTGTCAATACGTTGATTTCGAGGGTTGAGGCAATGTTCCGAGGTATTACCGGCGCGGCTAATGTGGATAATATTGTCGGATCGGTTATAGAAACCATAAAAAGAGACAGGTTTACGCTTCTTCCCGAATCGGTGCCGTTGGGTGCTGAATTCGGAACCGGTATTGCCGGCGGCAATATCATTTGGGGGCAAAGGTATACCGATCAGGCTGAGCTGACGGGGGTTGTTATCGAGGGATTGGATTCGCAGGGTAAAGTTATCGCTATCTGGAGAGATATTGTGAATAATCCCGTACCGATTACTGTCAGCAAAGGTAGCAATATTGTTCAACTTAAGATTTCGGTTACCGTATCTTCCAAACAGGAGAAAGGTATTTTCCCGGGTTACATTGTGTTTCTTGCGCACCATCCTGATAACGGTGGTATTGTTGATGAAACAGCATCTGAAGAGTTCAGTCTGGAACCCGGACAATCAACATCGCTTAGTTTTAACGTGCCTGTAACGCGTGAAGGGCTTAATAATTATGGATTCATGCTTCTTCATGGAAGGAAATTCACCAAATCCGAGGCTGTTGTCGATCAGATCGGTATCGGACATAGATATGGTTTGATCTCTTCATGGATTCGCAATCATGCCGGAGAATTCGCTGATTTTTATAAAAAAGCTATAAAAACGTCTCCTGAATTGAATCTTAACCAGATCGGACTGTGGGCCGGTGTTATAAATAACAGGGCAGTATTGAAAGATTTCAGTTTACGGCACATTGACGTATCTACTGAAGAAGGCAAGAAACTTGTCGGGCTTTGTGCTCAATCGGGTATCTATGAATTGACTCTGAATCCCGATAGGATCATTAGCATAGTAAACTCAAGCTCAGATAAAAATATGGCTGTGCGCAAAATTGTGGAGTTTATAAACGCTCTTCACCGCAATAATATCCGCGTATCCCTGATGGTTGGCAGAGAATCATGGATTAATAACGACAAAGCCGTACAGGCGGACTTGTTCCCGATATTCAGGCTGAAATTGCCGGTGAATGGGTTTGTTCTCAATATCAATAAGAATATAGACAACGTCAATGAATGGAAAAACAAATTTTCGATATATACGATGGATGCCGGTTACGGAACCATGACATTAATAGATGTTGATAGCATAGATAATATAAATTCTTCGGCACAAGCTGTATCTGTTTTAACAAAAGCAGTTTCCGCAAAAGGAAAATCTATTGTTCTGCCGTTTGACAATGCGGATTCATTAACTCGGGTTCTTGCGGGAATTCCTGATCCGTCGATGGCTGATTTATCATTAAGGGCGCAAGCGGTAACTGAGGAAAATCTTGAAAAGTTTGTGCTTAATGGGTATCCAAATTTATCCAGAGCGGAAAAACTGCTCATGAATTTCTCAAGAATAAAGAGGCTCCCGGCTGTTCAGCTGGGTGAATCGAGCGCGTTTGTGTCTCTTGAGACGCCGAGAAACATTTTTGTCGAGAAAGATTCCACACCGTATATTGCTTTGCGGGTTAAAGATGAAGGCGATCAAGCCATAAGTATGTTGACTGCGATAGCTGAGTTTACAAACCTCCATACGGGAGAACACGTGGTAACGTCGTTCCCGCTTATTTTCCCGAAAGGGTTTAACGAGCAGATAAATATTCCTGTAGAAGGGCTTACCAGCGGGCAGTGGCGTTATGATGTCAGCGTAGTGCCTGAATATTACCAGCGCGACAGGGCATTTGTACCCGCTATGCCGATGACCGCCAATGGAGCTACTGTGAAAGTTGGACAGTGGGATGTTGCCATATCACCCAAAAAAGATGGAGTGAGAGAAGTTAAGTTTGATAAATACAAATTTGAGATTCTTGATCAGGTATCACCTGCCGTAAAAGTGGATGGTAAAGTTTATCAAATCAAAACTCCATTGGAAGGAGTAAATTTTGAGGTTGGGCCTGCGAAGATCAGGGTTAATGTCAGTATCAACAGGTTTGGCGAATGGTGTATCGAATCCGCTGGAGAACAGGTTGCTATAACCAAGCTGAAAACCCTGGATGAAGTTTTGACTGTGGGTGTGCCGCACAGGGCAAAAGTATCCGGAAATATACAGAAAGGATTGCCTCATATTGAAGTTGATGTGGCTGACGTAAACATTCAACGTTCGTTCATCGCTGATCAGGATTCCAAAATCATCGATCTGAAGTTCGGTGATCCGATAAAAATTAATGGGTTTACGGTTAGCATGATCATGCAGCCGGACGGAATGATTCATCTGACAATGCAGTCTCCCGACGGTAAAGTTACGAAAAAAATATTTCACAGCTCTTCTACCCAGAGAGTTATACCTCTTGGTGATTACCTGCTTATCATTGGTACTGACGCGCGCAATATGCCTGTCGGTGTAATATCTAAATTCGCTATGAGCGATTTTACTTTCAATGTCTCAAACCGCCCTGACGCGACAAGTCCGCTGACTTATGCCGCCGAGATTACTTTCTATCATCCGCTTGTAGGAGAAGTTTCTGTACCCGATACTGAAGAACATTCGATAAATCCAGGGCAAGTTCATTCTATCACAATGAAAGTGCCTGTTCCGGTAGATATTCTCGCTGTAGAAAAAACACAGCTGAATAACCTGTTCCGTTCACTTCTTGAAACCCAGAGTAATTATGATTATTTCCTCAGAGAAAAAAGTAACGACAGGGAAAAAGGTGTGCTTCCTTCAACTCTGATTGACCAGCAGTCGCAGGAACGGTACCGTCAGATACAACTTGAGCTTCCTGCGTTTATAAAACAGGCTCAGGATATAATTGGAAAAGTTCAGGGTAAACATTTGCTTGTTGAGCAACACCTGCAAGGCGTAATTAATCTATCGGCAAGATCACAGTCGCTGGGCAATCTTATCGGCAGTATAGAAAAAGCCAAAGCTGTCGATATGCCTTATATTATTATTGATGTAGTGCATGAAATGAGTTTGCTCAAAGCCGACCTGAATAACTTGACTACACAAAAAATGGGTTACCGTGTATCGGTACACGATGTATCCAACCTTCTCGGCGAAGAAGTTAAAGCGAGATCAAACGCAATCGGAAGCGCTCAATCAAGCGTCGGTGTGGAACCTGTGGTTAAAGATGTTGTCGTTGAACCGATTACCGGAAAAACCGAAAAACAGGTTGTGCGAAGAATCGGTAAAGTTAAATACGCCGAAATTATAACCGGTGTGGAGACACCTGAAGTTATGCAGGAGAAAATCGACGCCAATTTATACCAGATGAACACAGCGTTTCATGCTCAAATGCAGCTTGCCGACCTTATGCACGATTTATACCGTGCCAACGCATTCAATGTTCCGGCATCAAAATTGGCTGTGGATCAGGCTCAACAAAATATTCAGATAGCTTCCACAGATATTGATAGGGCAAAAACAAAAGACATTACATACATGTTTTTCGATTCGATAAACCGTCTGAAAATTGCAGATATGCAGGGTGGGCAATCTTATATTCTGGGATATTCGGAAACAGTAGTCAGAGGCGAGAAACTTATATACGATCAGACAACCGAAGCGCTTGCTCTTTTACTTGCTCAACTTCAGAATGACGATTCGCTTGCTGTCAAATCCGATCTGGAACGGTTCCTTAAAGATCTCGGACAGGTGTTCAACCTGATCGCCAAAGATGGCGTTACCGCAGAAGAAGCCGTTATCATCGTAAAAGATTTTATGAAAGGTACGGAACCAGAAAAAATAGACCGTGCGGTTGATATTGTGCGCGAAGTAATGAAAGACTCAAAACGCACTAACCGCCAGAAAGCCGCGTTGATTGTAACGGAAATTGTAACTACGCCTCATATGCGCGAATATTTAAAACATATGGCGTTCGACAGGTTGTGGCAACAACTCGATAAAGAAGAAAAAGAACTCCAGGCCGGATTCAAAGGAACACCGGACCAGCTTGAATCGGAATTGTACCGGATACGCTCGGTTCGCGCGTATATAAAACTTATTCTTGAAAAAGATAAAGCGGAAAAACTTGTTGACGAAGCCGCGCAAAACGCAAGGAACGGAATCGATCCTTCACCGCAAGCCGTTCAGGCAAGAACTTCTTTCCAGAACGCTCTGGGTTATTTTCAGGTAATTATCGGGCTTGAGAAGGAGTTTCAGCCCGTATCCGATCTTAATGGAATGATCAGCAAGATAGACGAATCCTCATTGCTGACTCAACAGGATAAAGACCGGTCAAAAATCGTTATAAATGATATCATGGCTAAAATGGAACGGTTCCAGCAGATTCTGACAGAACGCGAACAGGCGCTTACTGGAGCACAGAAAAACCTTGGTTTGCGCCAGGCAGACGTTGATAAAGCGTCACAACTGGTAACCAGCCTCGAAACAATGCGCGCCGGACATGAATTCACAATGCAGAGGTTGGAAAAAGAAGCAAGGCATGCCTTTACGATGTGGCAGTTGTCCGTGAAAAGAGCTACACCGGATCAGGCTGTAAAAAATATAAACGAAGTCCTAACTGTTCAGGCGGGGAATTTCGGCAGGCTGATTCAGGATATGGAAACCGCAAGAATGAACCAGAAACATTATGAACGTTCCGTACAGGAATATCAGGTTGAGATAAACAAACTCAAAGACGAATTCAAAACGACTGAGTCCGAAGTCGATAAAGCGATCATTCGTGAAAAAATAAATAATCTCGAGATAGATATTCTAAAAGCTAATGCCGAACTCGATTTTATCAAATGGTATCTTCCGTTCCTTGAAAAACATATGGATACAATAACTTCGGAAATGCTTGAATTGCAGGGAGCTCTTATCGCTCTCGGTTCAACTCCGGATACAGGTATATTCGACAGGACAGTCGAGGCGGCAAAGAAAAAACTCCAGAATTATCAGCAGATTGAACAGGGATTATCAGCCAATGTCAGCGAACTTAGTTCTCTTCAGGCTGATTTGAATAAAAGGTTGCAGGAAATGCTTGCCAAATATAATTATCCGCAGAGGATGCAGGCTGTCGGGCAACAAATTACGTTAAGCACGGTTTTACGTGATTATCATCTTATCAGAAATGCCGACAGCTATTTCAAGTTCCTGAAGCAAAACGGTATTTCCGAAGTGTACATCGCGAAAACTGAGATAGAGGATGCCAACGGCAAAGTCGATATAGCTAAATTGCGCCATCTTGGAATGATGATTCAATCCGCCCGCCAGAACGGTATGAAAGTTAAAATTCTCATCGAAGCGGATTTTGACTGGGCAAAAGGACATTTCAGAAAGTTCCTGTTCTTCTTTAATATTAGAAAAACCGGGCCGGGTACAAAAGAAACCGAGGATTTATCCGAAAAACTGAGGTTATTCCAGAGAGCATTATTTGAGTACGATGTGTATGTCGATGGGTTTGCACTCGATATGACAAGATTTTACGGCAAAGACCAACGTGTCGATACCAGAAATTACCGGATCGCGAGAAACTCTATTGCCGGCGCCGTAGATAAAGCATCAAAAAAACTTACTGACGATCTGCGCAAACAAATCGAGCAGGAACGGAAACTCGGCCATTATACCAAAGTGGCTCGTATGGAAAAAGTATTTAAGGCAATGCTTGAAGGTGCGGAGAGATTCACATACGAGTTTGACGTGTTTGAAAATCCCGATGTCGTAAACCTGATTAATCAGGATATTGCCAAGAGATTCAAACCTGAATCCGCTAATGAAAAAAGAATGCAGGAATATCGGGGAAGAACAGTAATTGTTTCTTCAACACCGCAGGTTGCCGACGTCAGCAACGCTGATCAATCAGTACGTTCGATGCCTCATGGAGTCCTCATTGACTGGAGCCTCGATACCGCAAAAGGGCACGAAGAAGAATTGCCGTCAGTTCTTGAGTCGATCCTGAGTTATTCTCAGACAGATAGTAAAGGTTTGAATCAGATTTATATCAATTCCGATTCTGTTGCGTCGTTGCAGAGAAATTTAAACGCACTTGGTGCGGTTCCTTTGTCCGCGCTTGATTTGATGCAGACTAAAGCGGATATCCGGGAAGCTTACAATTTCCGTGTAACCCAATATGTAAAAAGTTTAAAAGCTCAGATTACCAGTTTGCGAGATGTTTTGAAAGCAGAACGCGAATTCAGGGAAAAAACCAGAGGTGTTTTATCCACTGTGAAAAGTTTGCCTACAGAAGGATTGGTTGCCGAGTTACCTGAATCTATGTTGCCCGAAGACCAACAGCTCGCCCACCTTGAAACACGGCTCACGGAACTTGAAAAACTCGTCAATATGGGGATAGATAAAGTTACAGCCGACGAATTAAGCAAAAAAATTGATGAGCTGTATGTCGATATAAACAAAAATATAAGAAGGTTAAGGATTTCACTCAGTGCGATTTTAAGTCAGGATGGATTGAAGATCGACGGGGTGGGTAAAATCATTGATCCTCTTGTCCCGTCAGGATTATTGAGCGGCAGAAGCACTTTCAGTTTCGATTTCGGTCAGTTTATCGGAGACAACAATCCCATCGGTTTGACTGTAACATTTATCGGTAAGGATAAAAAACAAAAACAACGCGATTTACTGAAAGAATACCCGCAATTGCAGGATCAGATGTTGCAGATGCGCAAGGCGGCCGAAAGGTTCCTGCAGTTTGCCGAGCAGGTGGATGTTATGGATACCCAGTTGCAGAAAGACCAATACGATGTAGCTATGCTTCGCAGAGGTGTAGATATAGCAAGCAAGCCCGAAGCTCAAATGCAACCGGTTAAGTTCATCATTGACGGCAAAGAGGTTGTTATAAGCGGAAACGTCATTATGGCATTGCGCGAAATTGCTCCGATCCTTGAGGATTTACAGAAGAGACTTAAAATCGCCCAGCGTGACAGGGAAGGTATGGAAAACGCGTATTCCGCTTTGCTCGAGAGAGTAGGAAAACTCGGTACTCCTGATGCGAAACATAATTTTATCACAGAAACAGTAGCTCAACCTGAGGATCCGTCGGTTAAATCGATTGAACTTGCGGTAAGAAACAGGGATATCGCTGAAGATGAATATAATCAGGCGGTACGCGCACAACAATTCGCACAAAAAGATATGGAACGTGTCGCTCAAGGAGTCCAGAATGCGCAAGACGATGTTCGCCAGGCGACAGAGAATCTGCATCAATCTGAAATACAGGTAGATTTGTGGAAAGACAAGACAGAACAGGCGTTTGTCGATTTGATCACAGCGTTATCCGGTACGAGGGTAGCAAAAGAATCGCTGTATATGACTGAACTTGGAGAAGTAGGCACGTCAATACGTCTTCAGCAGGCTGAAAAAGATCTTCGCAAATCATATTTCAACTTCGATACTTTCTTCCATAGATTGTTCAGGATATCCCAGCGGGGAAGTACGGAAAAAGAGTTTAACGAAAAGTTCTCCGCATATGATCCCGGAGCAATTTTACCCGGTTATGGTATAGACGCTGTTTTTGGGGCGGGTACTCCTTATGTCGGGGTTGACAGGAACGATACAAGTTCTCTCGCCGCTCAGCTTGTGCAAGCGGTCCAGCAACCTCCGGTTTCGTTGTCGTTGTATGGCGGGTTGATGAGGGTGGCATGGAACTGGACTAACCCGAATATGATCGGATTATCGCTAAATCTACGTCCAAAAACCGATAGCGTTGTGGGTAACGCGCAGTTTAACGTGTTGACTCGCCAGTCGCAGTATATATTGACTCAGCTCGTTCTCGCCGATCAGCAGGACAACGTTAAAAAAGCGGCTGAACATTTTGAAAATATGCTAAAAAGTTATAACGAACAGCTGAAAATGCAAAAATGGAGCGAGGAAAATCTGGAAAAATCGGTTAAACAACTCGAACATTCCAATATGGAATTCGAAGAAGCAAGAAGATTCCTTTACCGTAGTCAGAGAGAACTTGAACTCGCTGAATCCGATGTAAAAGAAAAAGGCTCCAACTTAAACGCCGCCGCCCAGTCGATTAAAGAGATCGAAGAAGGCGCCAAAGATGAAATTACACCCGATGAAGCTCGTGGAGAAATGAAATACGAATCTCAACCTGAAATTAAGAATTTGGACAGGGATACTACAATAAAACCGCCTGCCGCTGAATTAAGCCCGGAATTTAAACGTACAAGCCTGATTAACCTTGTACTCGCGAGAATACTTTATGGTGTTATCGGGTTGATAGGATTTTCTTTCGGATCCGAGAAAGTACGCGACAGTTTAAGGCGGTTCGCGCTCGGCAGAGCTGAGAAAATAGCTCAAAAACGACAGAAAGGCGAACTGAAACGTGAAGGGTTATTCGGAAGGCTGATAAAAGAAATGGGATTCGATGAACTTACCATACTCCAGATAGGAGCGTTTTCGGGCAAACGGTCATCCGATCTGGCTATTCGTAAAAAACAGTTCGTGAGATTGCACAATATTATGAAACGGTTTGGAATGGATACAATTTCTGTTATTGGCGATGACCTGAAAGACGAAAGCAAACTTATCGAGGCGGAAAAACTTACTGTTCGCGGACCGAAAGGAATCGCTAAACAGAGAATCGCTAAATATCCGCCTGTTAAAAAATTGACATATTATTCAAAACTTTATGTAAGGTTATTGCGTGAAGGATACGCGCATCTTCTCGGCAAAACCTCATTCAGGTTGGTTTGGCTTGGAATATCAATTTTTGTAGGCACTTCGGTTTTGCCGGTTACAGGGTTTCCGACATTGCCGTTTAAATGGATATCGATGATTCCGACATTATGGGGTGCTGATCCGTTGATTAATCCGTTACTTTTAATGACGCCGACTTTGCATCTGCCGTGGTTCTTCTGGGTGCCTGTGGTAGGTTTATTGCCTGCGGCATTATATTATGTTCCGATGATTATGCTGACATTATTTACTGTAGCAAAAGTACTTATATTTAATTTCGGATTTGGGCTCGGTTCGTGGGTGCTGAACAGGATTATATTTGTAGCAGGGTTTACTGTTCAACCTTTTGTAACGGTGGCTAAAATGATAATAAATAAAATAAAAGGCCAACCGGCGTTAACCAAAAACGAACTCGATCAGAAATTCAAAATGCAGGAAGATTATAAAAACAAAACCTATGATTATTCTGTCGATTTTGCCGCGAAAGCTATTGAAAAAGCGCGTAGCTGGGCAAGAGAAAACGGGCTTGGCGAACTGGAGAATATGAACAAAAAAGACGCTGAACAAATTATCCATAGTTTTATTATTGAAGAATCCGTAAGGGATACTAAATATATGATGCTCCAGGATGAAGGCAATATGCTCAGAGTCAATGTTCAAAAAGGGATTGAGGAAATAGAGTCATCACCCGGAATTTACGGATACCTGCCTGCTATTTATGTACCATTCTATGTACCTGAAAAGAAATTTTTCAATAAATGGTTCTGGGGAATAATGATTCAGAATATTACCCAGTCAATTCAGTACAGCGCGTCGATGGCAATGAGGTCTCTGCGTGGTATTGAGCTGGGAGCAAATGTATCGCATCCGGTGTTTTCATACATTATTTCAAAATCCGAGCTTGATCTATGTTCGTTTGTTATGCATGTTCAGGGACGATGGCTTGTAGGGCATATCCATGTTGTCAGGCCGGAACTTACCGGGTCAAGGCTTGCTCTTGATGTGCGGTTTGAACCGCTTGAACTCGATAAAAAATTTAAAGCGGATGGTACCGAATATAACAATGTTCAGGAATTTGTCGACGACCTTACAAAACGACAGATAGATCTGCCTGAATTCGACCCACAATTATTTGAAGGTAATTTTGACGTTAATATTTCCGGTGTGGATGATGATACCGCCAATAACCTCAAAGATACTTTGAACAATATAGTTTCCGTTGTCGCTGGTTATTACAAAGCGTTTCCGGATGAAAAGAACCCTTACTACGGAAGCGGAAAAAATATAACGCATCACGGAAGACTCCCTCAATACAAAGAAATGGAAGAATCGGATATACTCGCTCTCGGTACATTTAAACCAACTCAGGGAGTATTTTACAGCAGATCGTATTATTACGGTACATTAAGTTATTTGCCTGGTGGCGTAGATATTACCGGCGAAGACGGGCATTTATCGATAGCGCCCACAGGCAGAATCGCCAAATACGATTTCAGCCTTGGTACCGCCGGCACAAAAGCAAGAAATCTGAACTCGCTGTTGCTGGTTCTTCAAGGTTTGACGTTTATGAAACGCGATGTAATCCGTGACGCTGAAGGCAACATTAAACTTAATATCAGGTTCCAGGATGTTGATAAAGAGTATATGCCTGAAGTATCGGAAGCTATTAAAGAGAATGAAGAAAAAACAGAAGACAGGCGATCGGAATTCAAAAGGTCATGGTTTGATCTTATCCCGCACTATTTCTCAAAAATATACGATCATTCTACAGGTTCATATGTTCCGGTTGATCTCGGAGTAAAATTAGGGTTTCAGCCATACGAAGGATTTAAAGGCGCTATTGCAAGATGGAAAGCGATGACTATAGGTACACTGGTAAGCATTGTGCCGGTATCTCTTTTCGGAGGGTTGCAGGATCCGATTAACGCTGCGACCCAGGGGTACTATAATCCTGTTATGGTTGAGAAAATCGCGAAATACAGAATATGGCAGAATCAACGTCAATTCAGAAAACTTGATTCCGCGTTTAATTCTATTTTAGGCAAAGGCGATATCATCGGTAAAGATGGCATGCTTGAACAACAATCGGAGATTATCGGATCAACCAGGCTCGTTATTCAGGATAAGAATTTTAATTTCCCGAAAACCGATGAATTGGCCGCCGACGCATCCGCGAGAGTAAATTTCGCCAATTCGATTTTTGACCTGCTTCAGATAAGCGGTATCCATATTCCATCGGAATTGTTCAGGAACAATGCACATATGCTGGTCGATTCTTACGATTCTATTTTACCGTTCCTGAAAGCAGTTGAGAAACAGCGGCTGATGATAAAACGATCTGAATATGAAGGTGTTATAGATACATGGGAAAAAGGGCTCGCGGAAGAAGGGTCTGTATTAATTAATGTGCAGGATTATCTCAGTAGAATAAGCGGTTTGTTCCCGAAAAATTCCAAACAGAAAACCGCTCTGGCTCTTCTTGGCGCTTCTATCAGTAATAAAGATGGTCAAAAAGTTCAAATAGAAATAACGGAAAATGGAATTACGCAGAGAAAAGATTTCGATGAGCGTACCGCGTATACTGTCGGTATGCTTTACAAGGTTTCCGGAGAATATTCCGCGGCGGGCAATCCTATCGCCTCAATGACATATCATGGTTCGCACGATAACGATGTTCACCGTTCCGGCGCGCTTGAACGGCAACTTGGCGATACAGGTCGCGAACCGATAATCGCTTACGCTCAGGAGAAGGGCGATCTTAAAGGCGGCAGGTCATGGTGTATGGTTTCGGAAAAAGGGCCTGAAAAAATTTACCATATTACTTCAACACCTGTAACAGCGAAAAATTGGCAGGCCGACGGATTGTTTACTGACGCGATGATGTATCTTGTTGACCAGGCGTTTCGTAACGGTACGCCGATTGAACGGATAATTGTACATGACGGTAACGGCAATATGCCAACAGGCGACCGTTCAACATGGAAAGTGATCATCGTATCGGATTCATCGAAAATTCAACCTTTATCCGTAACCAAAGGAAATGAGTTAGGAAAAATTCTGGGTTCGGTAAAAAAGAATTCCGAGTATAGGAATCTGAATTTACAGGACGGCCAGTTTACGGTTGTATCGAAAGATGATTTTGAGATACTTCAGCAATTCAGGGCACTGAACCTTAAAGGTAAAGGATTGGATAAGTTCGATGCGAGAATTCGCAGACTGAACCAAAAGGTTGAGGGCAGAATAAAAGGAAATATGCGTGGGTTAAAACTGGTTGCGCTGAATTTGATCTCGTGGCCCGTCAGAGTTCAGGCTATGGCAAAAAAATTGTTTGATGCCAATGCGTTCAACGATAACCAGAAAAGTATGTACAGCAGGTTTGATAAACTGAACAATTTCAGGAATAAAACCGTAGGTAACATAATCGACAAGATGTTTTACGAGAAAAAAACCAATTTTATGCATTATATACTGACTTTACCGCTTCAGTTCCTTTTTAAAAATGGAGTAATTCCTTTTGCCGGGTCTATATACGCAATGGTAGCAGGAAGCGGGCTTGTTTTGTCTATCTCGACTGTCACGGCGGTAATTACGGCTCCACTGGCAATTTTAAGCATAGTTTACTGGTTAGCCAATGTTTATTATGGTATTCAATTAAGCAGAGTGGATTTATCTGCGCTTTCGCTGAAGACAAAATTGAAATTGCTCGATGAAAATGATTTCCAGGCACTCAAAAAATCGCTCGGATTAGAAAAAGGCGAGAACCTAAATTTCATTCCGATGCGCAATTATCTGAACGCGTTGCGCAATAACCGCGCGATGTTCTCCGATTCTCTTCAGGATATGATTTCAGCGTCAGATATCGTTCGCTCAGCTCTTACCGATGGAATATCTATTGAGCCTACTACTGTTCTTGAAGAATATGTGACGTCGCCTAATTCCGGTTCGGATCAACCTCAAGGGTTCCAGTGGTACAATTACTCAAGAACCGGGCTTGAACCGGCAATTGAGGATATCAATATCGAGTTTGCGAGACAAGGTTCTCTGATTCTGAAAAACCTTATCAGAATGTCGCAGGAAAACCCATATGGGCTTATGAACGCTGTTAACAGCTATATTGAACAAAGAAAAATGGTTGAGGCTCCAAAAGGAACTGGGGACAGGTTCAATTATGTTACGCTAAAAGATATCAAAAATCTGTCAAACATAAGTTCCGACCTGATAGATAACGGTTTCCTTTCACTGAGAAGCCATGACGTAGCGATAATAGGGCGTATATTCGGATTGAACGCTAAAGATACATACAATACCTTAAGCGGATTCTGGTCTGAAGCGCGATGGCCGGTAACTATAGGTATACCTATGTTTCCGGGTACAACAAAGGGAAGAATAAAAGTCGGCGAACGCGGAGGTACACTTGATGACGCAAGGCCGATTCCGCTCTTATCCGCTGTTATGACTTTAGCCGAACCGCCGTGGCTTGCGGCATTATCAGGATTCAACATCATGGAAACAAACGCAAATGAACCTGCCGAAGCGTTAGCAGAAGATACTTTGTTTGGTATTCGCGGCATATTCAATCCGGAAAACCAGCCTGAAACACCGGCTATAGCTATGCATCTGAAAAATTATGTCGAGCACCAGTATGAACGGAGAGTATCGGGGGAAGAAAGTGTTCAGAGAGCCGCCGCTTTCGGTAAAGGGATAAGCATGCTTTATGGAATGAATTCCATTTTCGAACACCCATTTTTCAGGTTTGGGGCAAATAGCGAAGATGTAAGGTCCTGGCAGAAACTAACCGAGAATCTATTCAGCGCCAAAGCGTTCAACAGAGACGAGATCAGTTACGAAGGAGTAGGGCGCGGAACAGGCTGGATAAATTACATTATTTTCGGGTATACCCTGTATGGGCACCTTGCCAAACGTGTCGGACCGTTTCCTCCGGGATTGCCTCAGGCGTATAATACCCTGAAAATGTTGTATGAACTCAATCACAAATGGGACGGCAGGTTATTCAAGGTAATCAGATGGATTCAGTTGACAGCCAAGACCCCTGTTGCCAATGGATTATCAATGGTTGACTATAGAGTGGCGGTAGCTATAACCAAATCGTTTGAGAAAGTTCCCAACGGTAACAAAATAATTGATGAAATGCTCAATCTGGCTGTAAAAAATTATATTGATTCATTCCCCGAAGAAAAGAAAAATATTGCTATAAAAACACTCCAGCTTGGAGATTCTTTATTTGGCCAGAATACAATACCCGCGAATTTAAATGTTACCGATATGACGGATAATACCGTTTTGTCTGTTGAAAATCAGGTTGATTTTGATGATTCCGAAGAGTTTAGAGGACTTGTTGATAATCTCAGGGAATTTTATAGCGAAGATGAAGTTGCGAAACTTAAAAACGCCCTTGTCAATCTGCCTCTTGCAGATAGAATAAAAGCTTTCAAGCATATACTTGTGGAAACCAATAATCCGGTTATCGCGCAAGGGCCGATGAAAATACTAAAGACACTGATGCGCAATAAATATCAAAAAGCCGTTCCGCATAGAATAATAAATAATAAAGGAATAAACAATTTCCTCAGCACCATCATTAAATTGGCTATACCGGTTACGGCTATTTCGTTATGGGGATGGTGGGCAGGTGTTATACCTCTTCTTATTCTTATCGCGGAATCGGTTGGATTCTTTAAAGGTTCGATGATTCGAAGATTAAGCAGGCCGATTGTCGGCGGCGCTGTAGTTTGGTTCTATATTCTGGTTACCGGTTTCCCTGCAGGTGTTCCGGCAATAGCGGTTATGGCAGGACTTCTTCTCGGATCCGAGAGAATGGCTTATTATTTGACAAGGCTGGTTGATCTGGTACCAATCAATTCACTCAGGTTGTTCAACTCAATCAACAGTTTAGGCGATATCATAACAAACGTTTTCAGTCTAAGCAGTTACCGCCAGCTTGATATGCAGGTTCAGAAAAACTTTATTTTACAACTCGTGCCTGAAGTCGGGCAACAGATTTACAGCTATAAAGATTTTGAAAATCTTTTTAACCAGCGTTTACTTATGTCAGACTTGCTTGAAGTATTTTTAAGCAGGATCCGCCAGCATTACAGTGAACCTCAACTGAACAGAATAAAATCTTCTCTGGATAAATTCGATTCGCTCCAGAAACTCCAGATTCTAAAACGGTTATCCAGAAGGATCCATTATCCTAACCCATCGATTTTAAGTTCAATAAAATATCTGCTTACTCCAAAACCAGGACAGACTCTGGATTATAAAGGTAGGTTAATTTCCGTTTTCAGCGATGAAGTCTCCCAGAAATCTTTTCGTTCTGTAATAACATTAGCAGTTATCGCAGCAATAGGCGTAGCGCATGTGTCTATTTCAGGAATGCCTCAGGATATAGGAGGATTAACAACCTTCTTGGCGGAAGTTGTTATCGCCTTGATTTTCGGAACACAGACATTTGCTATTGGTTTGGCGAGTTTCCTTGCGGTGCTGATACCTGTAATTCACATTTCGGTTTTTGGAATTTCCGCGTCCGCGATGCCTGTTCTTGTCGTTGTGCTTGGAAGCTTGTTCGGGTATCTGTTGGGTTCAACTATTGGTATTGTTTTGCCGAATATACCGGAGATTCTGTATAATGGATTGAGTTTCGCATTTAGAGTAATAAGTTTCCCTTTAAGGTACTTAGGTCTTACAGCAAAAGGAAGTTTAACTGATAAACGCAATCTTCTGTATGTTTCCATACCGTCTATATCCAAAGAATCGGCAACCGCCGATGAATTCATATCCAAATTCGAAAGATTGTATATCGAAACTTTAGATAATCTCAAAGGGTTACCGATAAATGGGACTGAGGATGGCGAAGGCGAATCAGGCAAAAATATACCTGTGACACCTGCCACCGGTCCTGAAGGAAACAAGGGTTTATCTGTAAATCCTGTATTGCCTCCGGATAATCCGGTTGCCAATCCGGATACGAATCCGATACCGAATACGGATACCCAAACTGAAACCGCAAATCCGGCTGTTTCTGCGTCAATAAACCGCCAGCAGATTACCCCGCAAACGGTTATGCCTTTATACAATAATAAGAACGCCTATTTTAATGATTATAACCACATAAACAGGGTTATGTCCCTGGCTGTTGTTATCGGTAGGCAAATTGGGTTAAATGTGCAGGATATGGAACTTCTAAAAACAGCGGTATTGATTCATGACCTTGGTAAAATCGATATAGATAAAGACGCGTTCAATGAAGCAAGGAATATAATCATTAAAAATACCGGTAACGCTTTTTTACCTATGGATGAAGTATTCGATATACTCTCCTCGGAAATGTCTGCGGAAATCTCGGTGGTAGATCGTCTCATGCCTGAAAAAGAAAGAGAAACGGCTATTCAATCCATTAAAGAAAAATATAATAATTATATCCAGGTCTATTACCAGTTTTTCAGGCACACAAGCCTTGCGGCAACTAAACTGACAGAAAAAACCGGATTGGTTGCCGATGACCGTACAATAAATATCGTATCTCAATTGAACGAACCTTACTTTCAAGCCAAAAATCCTGCTGATTTACGGGTACTGGCTGTTCTGGTAGCGGCAAATACAATAGATAATACCCAGTCCAAAGAGAAACAGGTTTATTATGGAATAACAGACCCGTCAATAGATTCTATCGGATTTGGGTTGGTACCTGTTCTTGAAACTGAATTCAATTCGGGCAGGATCACAAAAGATGTTTTCGAGGCGGTCAGCTCGTTAATCCTGGCTCAGGAAGATGAAGAAATCCTGAAACTGATTGCCGCGGCAAGAAACGGATTTTACGATGTATCCGACATAGATGAGGTACAGGTTGAGGTTTTGAAAACAGAAATCAGGGATTATTTGAACAAAATCTCAACAAATGATAATCTTGAAAAATCGGTCGAGCATGTTAGCGAATCGGTTAATCAGCCTGTTGCGGGGACGGATGTGGCGGTTTCGGAAAAGAACCTGCAGGAATATACTCAGGATGAGGTAGACGCAATTTTTGAGAAGTTTACTCCGTTGTATCCGGCGGATATGATTCAATATCTGAAATCAAATACTGATATATTGCCGACAGTTATGGCTATGTACCGCAATGAATTCTTCAGGGACATACGCAGTGCGAAATCAATGAAAGAAATTTTCGAGAAAATGTCTGTTTTGTTAAATAACAGGGAGTTCAGCTTATTATTGGTTTCAAACCTGCAGTCTTTGCTTGAAAAGACAAATTTTGTCAGTTTTGGAATATCCGATACGGATGTGATCGCTCTTGATCTCGATGATTACGGTTTAGGCATAAAAGAAACACCCGCCAACGAAAATTACAGAAAAATGCTACTTCAGTATATTGATGAGCTAAATACCAAATATCAGCAGGTAAAAAGATCGGCAAAACTTGTTTTATTCTCATCAAAACTAAATACCTGGCAGATAAAATCGATATTGGGCGATGAATTATCAGCTAGGTTCGATAAAATTTTCGGCGCGGAAATATTCACTTCGTTTACTGCCGATACAGAAAACGGATACTTGAAATTCCTAATTTCTATGACAAATGATTACAATATAAGCCGGTTGAATCTGAAGGTGTTCTCAAATAAGGAAGAATTAATGGATGCCGCTTCAAAATCAGGTGCGATTTTAGCAGACAGAGACACTTCTATACTCGATGCCCTTATGATATTTGCAAATATTCATCCCGCTGAGTCAGCTAACCTTAAAATAAGGAACTCGGATTCTACATTGAGCGATGTTTTGAAACAAAAGAATCTCGGTTTTTATTCCATATCGGGATTTGAGTTTACTTTACGAGAACGCAAAATTCCGTTACTAAAACGTATTGATAGCCGAAACCTGATTGATAATGCAGCGTAATCAGTATAAAATGCCAAACTGTTTCTGTTTCTACTATGATTTTATTTAGGATTTTGTTGCAGTAAATAAAATTGTGATCGTTGAAAAAGTATTTTTTATTGTCGTTGCAAACTCATAAGGAGTTGTGCAATCAAAGCTCAGATAGTTTTCAGATCACCAAGTCGTTTTGTTTAAAGCGAATCTCCTCGTGATGAAATATTAATTTAAGACTTGTTCAGCATTATCATATTTTGTTAATGTATCATATAAAAAGGTTCAGGATATTCAATTGTTTAGAATGGTAATAAAAGTATCTGATTCTAAATCAAATATTTAACAGAATAATATAATGGAAAAGTTAAAACAGGAATATTATTATCAGACTGTACGTTATGATCTCCTTAACCTTATTCCCGGGAGAAAAGAGAATAAGGTACTTGAGATCGGTGCGGGAGAAGGAAATACGCTCATAGCCGCCAAGGAAATGGGAATCGCATCTGAAATTTGTGGAATAGAACTCGTGAAAATTGAAAACAGCAATCAGTCAAACCTATTGATAGACAAATTTGAGATATGTGATGTGGAAAAAGATAGTATTAGTTTCAACGAGAATTATTTCGACGTAATATTGGCTGGCGATGTCCTTGAGCATCTCCATGACCCATGGGCGTCTGTCGGAAAGTTGTCAAAATACCTGAAAACAGGCGGTGTTTTTATTGCGAGTATTCCTACGGTTAGATCATTTACTGCCCTGAAAGAAATTGTATTTGGCGGCGATTTCAAATACCAGCATAGCGGGATATTCGACAAAACACATCTTCGCTTTTTCTGCAGGAAAAACATGGTTGACCTTTTTGAAAACAACGGTTTGAAAGTAATCAAAATTGTTTCAAACGTTGATATGTTTAATCCGTTGGCGAAAAAAAGGATACTGAACAGCCTCACTTTCGGGCTTATAGAAGAGTTTATAGTGAAAAAATACGATATTGTCGCCGAAAAATAATAATTTATTTAAATTAAGTAAGGCTAATTCAAAATTCTGGATAACAGACAACAAATCAAGTTTATTTTTTCTAAAAATGCCATAAATATATACTTCTTTCTGCCTGGAATCAAAACGGCCTTTTGTTAAAATGATTACAACAAAATAGAGAAACATTTGACAATAGTATTCCAAATTTTTTTTATTAAAGAAATATTATTTTCACGGAGCAATGCCGCAATAATAATCCGTTATATAAACTGTGGTTTTGCAGTTAAACGGCAGTATATTTTAAACACTGAATCGGCTCTTTAAATTAGGATTCTTTATAGAAAAATATCTTCTTAAAACTACTATTATTTATCATAATCCATATCTATTTTTTTGTATCAAACCGGTATAATTTTACACATAAACCAATTTAAAATGGGTTAATCTAACTTTTTAAAATGGAATTTACTTGAATTTCTTGCCCTATTGTAATATCATATTCGAATTTTAATTGGTTTTATAAACAAACAACAGATATCTTATATAAACAAGCTACAAATTAAATCTTTAAAAGGAAGGTTCAGTTTAAATGAGTAAGAAAATGATTACGCTTGATGCAAACGCTGCCGTCGCAGAAGTGGCTCATGCCACTAACGAAGTTATCGCGATATACCCGATTACTCCATCGTCTCCTATGGGAGAAATAGCCGATGCCAAATCAGCCGCAGGTGAAAAAAATATCTGGGGCACGATACCGTCGGTTTCCGAATTGCAGTCTGAAGGTGGCGCTTCAGGCGCTGTTCACGGGGCTCTTTCTGCAGGCGCGTTGACCACGACGTTTACAGCATCACAGGGTTTGCTTCTTATGATTCCGAATATGTATAAAATAGCCGGAGAACTTACTCCGACTGTGTTCCATGTAACCGCCAGGGCATTAGCGGCTCAGGCATTGTCGATTTTCTGCGATCATTCCGACGTAATGTCGACCAGATCAACGGGGTTTGCCTTGTTCTGTTCCGGCAACGTTCAGGAAGCGATGGATTTTGCTCTTATCGCCCAATCGGCTACACTCAGATCGAGAATCCCATTCCTTCACTTTTTCGACGGGTTCAGGACATCTCACGAGATTCAGAAAATAGAGGCGGTATCCAAAGAGCTGATGGCAAAAATGCTCGACGACAAACTGATCGAGGAACACAGGAATAGAAGTTTATCCCCTGATCACCCGACAATCAAAGGTACTTCGCAAAACCCAGACGTATATTTCCAGGGAAGAGAAACCGTAAACCGGTTTTATCAGAATGTCTCTTCGATAGTTGTCGAGGAAATGAAAAAATTCGCAGAATTTACCGGCAGGTCGTATAAACTGTTTGATTATGTGGGAGCTACCGATGCCGATAGAATCGTTATCATGATGGGCTCAGGCGCAGAATGTATGGAAGAAACTGTTGAACACCTGATGAAACAGGGCGAGAAAGTCGGTGTGGTTAAAGTAAGGCTTTACAGACCGTTTTCTATGGAAGCTCTTGCAGATATTATCCCTGCTACGGTTAAGAAAATTGCCGTTTTGGACAGGACAAAAGAACCGGGTTCTATCGGTGAACCGTTGTATCTCGATGTGAGAACCGCTATCGGTGAAGCAATGTCTGAAAAAAGGTTTAAAGCAGAAAAGTATCCGGTAATTGTCGGCGGAAGATACGGTTTAGGCTCAAAAGAGTTCAGCCCGGCTATGGCAAAAGCCGTTTTGGATAACCTCAAATCAGATAATCCGAAGAACCATTTTACTGTCGGTATTACAGACGATGTAACAAAAACAAGCCTCGATTTAGATCCGGATTTCAATACCGATCATCCGGGAATATACCGCGCGATGTTCTACGGGCTGGGTTCCGATGGTACTGTCAGCGCGAACAAAAACTCAATCAAAATTATCGGCGAAAATACCGAAAATTATGCACAGGGTTATTTTGTCTATGATTCGAAAAAAGCCGGAGCAATCACTGTTTCGCATTTGAGATTCGGCAAAGAACAGATAAAAAGTCCGTATCTTATAAACAAAGCCAATTTTATCGCGTGCCATAACTTCTCGTTTCTTGAAAAATACGATATGCTCAAAAACGCGGAAAACGGATCGATATTCCTTTTAAACAGCTCATATAGCAAAGATGAGGTTTGGAATAATATACCTGCTGAAGTTCAGAAACAGATAATAGATAAGAATATCAGGTTCTATGTTATTGACGGTATAAAACTTGCCCAGGAATTAGGGCTCGGCATGAGAATAAACGTGATCATGCAGACAGCTTTTTTCGCTATTTCACAGATTCTGCCGGTAGATCAGGCAATAAGTGAAATCAAAAAAGCCATTTACAAAACTTACGGCAAAAAAGGCGAAAAAATAATCAAAATGAACAATGACGCTGTCGACTCTACCCTAAAAAATGTTTTTGAGGTAGATTATCCGAAAGAAGTTACAAGCAAACTCAATATGCGCCCGCCGGTACCTGCCGATTCGCCGGAATTCGTATGTGATGTAATCGGTAAAATCATTGAAGGAAGCGGCGATGACCTGACTGTATCGCAAATGCCTGTTGACGGAACGTTTCCGTCGGCTACATCTCAATATGAGAAAAGAAATATCGCAAATGAAATACCGGAATGGGATCCGTCGGTATGTTTGCAGTGCGGAATGTGTTCGCTTCTGTGTCCTCATGCAGCGATAAGAATAAAAGCGTATGACACTTCTTGTCTTGCTAATGCCCCGAAAGATTTTAAATCTGTCGATGCGAAAACAAAAGAACTCGCGGGAATGAAATTTACCGTTCAAGTTGCCCCTGAAGATTGTACAGGTTGCGGTGTATGCGTTCAGAACTGTCCCGGTGTAAAGAAAGATGACCAAGGCAACAAAACCGACCGCAAAGCGATAAATATGGCTTTCCAACCTCCACTAAGAGAGAAAGAAACCGAGAATTACAGGTTTTTCCTGTCGCTTCCTGAAACTGACGCAACAAAATATAATCTATATTCGCTAAAAGGAAGCCAGTTCAAGAAAGCGTTATTTGAATATTCCGGTGCGTGCGCGGGATGCGGTGAAACAGCGTATATAAAATTAATGACCCAGTTGTTCGGTGACCGCGCTTTGATCGCTAACGCTACCGGATGCAGCTCGATTTACGGAGGAAACCTTCCTACAACTCCATATTGCAAACGTGAAGACGGAAGAGGCCCGGCATGGTCAAACTCATTGTTTGAGGATAACGCCGAATTCGGTTTGGGTATGCGTTTGGCTGTGGACAAACTCAGCGAACACGCGGTGGAACTCGCTAACGAGTTAAAATCGCAAAATGTTTGCGCGAATTTAATTGATGAGATCATCAACGCGCCTCAGTCGACTCAAATCGAGATTGAGGAACAGAGAAAAAGAGTTGCTATTTTGAAAAGCGAACTGGATAAAATAACAAATAACCCTGTAGCTAATAGACTTCTCAATATAGTTGATTATCTGGTAAAAAAATCGGTATGGGCAGTAGGCGGTGACGGATGGGCATACGATATCGGATACGGCGGTTTGGACCATGTTCTTGCTTCAGGCAAAAACATAAACATTCTCGTACTCGATACCGAAGTTTATTCCAATACCGGCGGACAGATGTCGAAATCTACTCCGCGTGCAGCGACAGCGCGATTCGCCGAAGCCGGTAAATCAATGCCGAAAAAAGATCTCGGGCTTATGGCTATCGCTTATGGTAATGTGTATGTAGCCAAGATTGCTCTCGGGGCCAATCCGAATCAGGCAATAAAAGCTTTCGCTGAAGCTGAAGCGTATAACGGCCCATCGTTGATTATCGCTTATTCCAACTGTATAGCTCACGGAATCGACATGAGATATACCATCGAAGAACAGAAAAAAGCCGTTAATTGCGGGCATTGGCAACTTTACAGATATAATCCTGATCTGACAAATGAGAATAAAAATCCATTTCAGCTCGATTCTAAAGAACCTTCAATCAGTTTTGAGGAATACGCTTACGGGCAGATACGATACAAATCACTGAAACAAGTTGATAGTGAACGCGCTAAACAGCTTATGGAACTTGCTGAAAAAGATACAAAAAATAGATTCAAATTCTATCAGCAACTCGCTTCATTAAATCAATAATACAATATACATAAATTTAAAAAGCCCGCATCATAAAATGCGGGCTTTTTTTGTTTCGGGATAATATGAGATTGGTGATTGGGAATACTGAAAGGAAGTCTTAAACTATATGAAGAGTTAATCTTATCAATAAATAAGTTATAATTTTCAACAACTTGTTCTGAATAAATATTATTAACGGAATACTTACCTATAATTTTTATAAACGATAGTATATATTTAGCTTCCTTATATGAAGGAAATTGTAAATAGAAATTATTTCCGCATTATGATATAATTAATGATGTAAAATGAATGTTTAAATATTATTAAAATTATGGGAAAAGACTCATATTATGAAATTCTATTTTTTTTATCTCAAACGATTCTTATTTATATTTCTAATAACCATTTTATCAATTAATTATGCTTATTCATCCGATGCTGGCGATAAATACGCTTCCCTAAAAGGCATAAAGGATAAAATCCTGTCGTCATCATACAAAATTCTGGATTATTATGAAGGCGAATCCGAGCTGAACGTGATTAATATCCAGGATTTTCACTGCCATTTCGAGACACAGAAAAAACATTCGATGCTTCTCGCTAAGCTTCTCGAAGACAGCTCAATAAACCTCAGCTTTATCGGGATTGAGGGTACCACTGGTATTGTCGACACATCTTTTGCCTCAGCAACTCCTGATAAAAAAGTAAGGAAAACCATTGCCGATGAATTTTTAAAAAGCGGATTTATCTCTGGAATAGAATATTATATTATAAATACAGAAAACCCGGTATTCCTTTACGGGATAGATAATCCAGAGCTATATAAGAAGAATACGGAAATATTTCTTCGCCTTCAAAATGACCTCAAGGATGAACAGGCAAAAGCAAAAGAGATTTTGAATTACCTATTCGGTTTATTAGCCGATATGCTTGGGAAATCCTCCGATTTGGAATTACCTGTAACTGCATATTTGAAATATCTTAAACAAGAGATAACGCTGGCGGAATTCGCGGATCGCTTGTTTGGGTTTGCAACGAAAGAAAAAATGGATTTGCGCAAATATCCGCAAATATCTCTTGCCGGGGAAATTATTAAAACCAATATCGATACTGATAAGCTTGATAGCGAGAAAAATATCTTATTTAATATTTTAAGAAAAAACATTCCCGCAAATTTTTATAATGAGCTTAAGACAAATGATATGCAGGCATCGATAGGCAACATTTCCAACGAGGAATTCTACCGGAAACTTTTTAGTATCGCGTCAAAACACAAGGTTGATTTATCGAAGTTCGATCAGCTTTCAAAATACAGGAATCTGGTTCAAACTCAGGATAGGGTCAGGGAATCGGAACTAAACATTGAGGTTTTCTCGCTTTTTTTCGAGATAGAAAACGGAATTGAAAAAAATCCCGCGGTGATTGAGTCTTTAAGATGTGCGCAAATGATAACCGTAATGACACATATGCTTAATCTCAGCGCGTCTCGAACTGAATACGATTACTATCTTAAAAACCGCGAATATTTATCCACAGACACTATTATAAGCACCATAATAAACTTATATGGCGATTCATTTACGTTTACTCCGGCGCAAGAGGACAAAACGAATATTGAATCACTGCTGAATCTATCCAAAGGGTTTTATGATGAGGCGTTAAAACGCGACAGCCTTATGGCGGATTCCGCGTTGATAACAACTAAATATTTTGGCGGGAAAACCATTATTTTATTCACAGGCGGGTTTCATTCAGATGGGATCGGCAGGATATTTAAGGAAAAGGGAATTAATTTTATCTCGGTTGTGCCTACTCTATCGGGAAAAAGTTTTCAATCGACATATAAAAATGAGATGATGAATTTTACAGCTCAGTTAGATTCATTTCTGCTTCAATCGATTAACAAACTTATGCCGTCATCGAATTTCAGAAACATTTTTTACCCGAATAAAGAGTTTCTTCTTACCGCGAAATGGTTTATATTTGCCAATGTCCTGTCTTCGCTTCAGTCTCTGTTAACTGAACCTTTACCGCCGCAAGCATTGCAGAAAATGGTCAGGAACCGCCAGAACGAATGGATTGAAAACCTTCAGCAGGCTATTGAAAAAAAGTTAAAAAAGCAAATAGAACAAGGTTTTTTATCTCCTGCTTATATAAAAGAACAGGTTGAAAAATTCAGTGCCGCCATTGAAAAAATAGAATTGGATTTCGACAATTATATTTATTTTAATAAAACGATGGCAGTACCGGTAATAGTTAAAGGCAAAACTCCCGCTAAATTTATAATCAGTATTAATCCCGAATCGGATATATCAATTGATTATGAAAGTTTTATTGAAACTGTTGAAAAATACAAAATGTCCGACTCGACAATACGAATCTTGCCTTTTGAAGCGTTTGAATCAATTATCTCTGCTGAAAAAATAGGAGATCAGGTTAAAACTACTGAGGACAAACAAAAACTTATAGCATTAATTGAGCTATTTGGCAAAGATCTTCTTAACAAACTTTTTGAGAAAAAGGACGACGCGGATATCAGAAATATATTGGATGAAATGCCGTCTTATTCTGCTTTAAAAGATATGGTAACTATCGTTGGCATTGACAACGCAAGTGAACTGATGCTTTGGGACCATGAAGGATTTTTCAATCTATGTTATATAGCGTCTCAAATGGAAGACAATACTTTCATGTTTGACTATGCAACCATATTGCTCAACCAGAGAGGACAGCGCAATAACAAGGAAGGTTTGATTCCGGATTTCATAATCGAAGAAGCATCTTTAAGTGATATTTCCGTCTGGTTCTCTTACGGATTGACCAGAACATTCGATTATGATCACTGGGTAGAGGTAACATCCACAAACGATTATTTCTACAAATCGGTCAATCCAGATGGCAAAATTGTAGGGATGGTATCCGCAAGGCCATTGCCTGAAAAACAAATAATGGTTATTGATCTCATTGAAACCTCACATACGGAACGGCTTATCGGTACGGGAAAAGCATTGGTAAAAGCAATAGCGCGTGAAAGTATAGGTTTAGGGTTTGGCGGCAGGATTGCTCTTATTCCTGAATCAGGATCTGAAGAATTTTATATGAATTTGGGTTTTTCTGTTGATCCTACAAACACTAAATATTTCATATTGTATGAGGAGGATGCCAAGAAACTTCTTGGACTAATGGACGCAGATGGAAAAACCCCAAGATTCTCTATCGATCAGGAAAAACTTGATAAATACCTGAATCTTCCTTTCGTTGAAGCACTTGAGAATTTTACAAAACTAATCCACAAATTTGAGCAGTTAGGTGATGATGATAAAACACTTATTGTAAGCCAACTTATGAAAGTAAACGGTCTAACCAGAGAACAGGCAAGAGGATCTTTGCGGAAAATGCTTGTGGATCCTGATGTATTTACCGAATCGATGACCGAGCTATATGATAAAATGGTCGATTCCTGGTTATCTGCCCAAAACGCTGAACAGAGCAATCCGGATAATCAGGATTATGATGTTGTGCGCCCGGTTATGGGTAATATCCCTGATTTTATTCCAACAACCGGTAGCAATGAATTGCCTGAGATAAGAGATTATATCAGTATTCTCACACAAATTTCAGAGTTGCGGTTTATGCATGGCGATTATTTTTCAAGCGCGTTCAATAAGACTCTTGCGGAAAAACCATCTTCAATTTCACTGGCAAAAAGGGAATTACAACAACATGGATTTTATATCGATATAGAAATTCTCCCCTCATCCGATCCGCGCATTCAGGGAAAATTGGCGACAACTATAGATAACAGAGTTTATATGAATGAAAATGCCACAAGAGCGGATTTCTGGTTTTATCTTCCTCATGAAGTCGCTCATTTTCTCAAAGACGAAAAAACAGCGCGGGTTTATGACGCTGAAAATATCAGAATGCTGAAAGAAATGGCTGCTGCGCTAAATTCAGTCAAACCTATTGCTGGCCAGGAACAACGCAAAGATTTTCTATCGGTAATAGGATCGCAGATAATGTATACCGCACTTCTTTATGAACTGGATATCATAACCGCCAGGCTTCAGCTTACCCCCAGAGGCTCGGATTTTCTTGAGAAACATAATCTGCCTCGATTTGAAGGCGTAAATAAAGAATACCTTTCGGCAATAGCGAAATCTTCATCAGGGATAATTCACGCGTTTCCACAAATTGAATTAATTCAAAAATTGAAATCTCTTGCCAGTGATACAAATTTAAGCGATACGCAATATAGAAGCAAAATCGAATCACTTGTTGTTCGCGGTATCATCCAACTATCGTTATCCAGAATAAAATCCGCGCCCGACCAAATAGACAAGAGACTTTCAGACTGGATTTCTCAACAGATGAACAGGCGGTTCTGGCAAATAGGGAAATCGAAAATTCCAAACTCTATAAAACCATATATAAGAAAATCGGAAGCAGAACTCGGGTATATTGATATTCGTTTCCTGCAGAATCAGATATGCCATACATTACGTGTTACGGATGATTCCGCGAAAAAAACCGTTCTTGAGAGAGAAGTTGTGAAATGGATGATAACGCTTATTCGTGAAAATATAAAACCTGAATCACAAATAAGCGAGATACCTGATATTTTTACTCGCAATACCGCCAACTGCCTCGGATACACAAAATTGTTCGATATGATCACGTCATTATTCGGGATAAATGTGCAAAAAACATTGCTCGAATATGAATATCAGGGAAGAGTCGAGCTTCACGCGGTTAATATTGTCAAGTATTCTAATGGAACATGTGAACTGGCCGATGTAGCGGTAATTCCAAAAGAAGCGGTATTGAAAAGTGTGCTGGTAAAAACATCAGACGGTTCTCAAAAATTCATATCTTCGGATGAATTCAATAAACTTGATCCATCTTCTTATGAGGGTGTTGGACAAAGATCCATCGATGCCTATACATATTCTACGCGCGCTACAACATCATATTTTAATGGAAAAATAAACGATGCTTTTAATTATATGACTGTGGCTTTCAAACTTGACCCAAAAAATATCTATATGGCTTTCAATATGGCGGAAATGGCTTATTATCACTGGAAAAAAAGCGCTGAGGATATGGGAATTAATCCATCGGAAAGCGATTCCCACAGAAAAATGATCGAGTTATTTAATAAATTTGAGTTATATAGAATAGGTTCTAACGCATGGAACTATTTTACAAAAGAAATAAAATCCGGTGAACATGCTTTGGTTCAGGTTGGAATAACCAACTCCGTAGGCAATAACGGCGGATATATAAATCCATATTACGATTTGAGATTAAGAGAATTACAGCAATCAAAGCAAATAGAACAGCAACCTGTCCAACCAAATGTTGATAAAACCGTTGATGCACAGAAAAGCCAACCTGAACCTTCTGCTCAGGAAACATCGCCTAACAGAATACAGGATGCTTTATCTATTCTACAACATGATAACATGTTGCAGAGATTAAAAATAGAACATGCTATGACTCAGGCTCAACCGAGGACCGCAAGAGAAACCGCGGTAGATCAATACAGGGTGAATGAGCTTGTTACCAACGGTCTGGAATTTAATTCCGCGAGAAAACTAATTCAAATAGGGCACCAGATAGAATCGGTTATTCGTCAACAGCAATTCCAACAGGTACAGGGGATGTTTATGGGGCTTGATCCCCGTTTTGCCGAGAGAATAATGTTGCAATTCCCATATATTATGGCTTTCATGGCTGAATTGTATCCTCAGTGGTGGAAAGGAACGGATTTGAATGAACTGGCGAAAAAAGCAAACTTATCTAATGAGATAAGAGAAATGGTCAGGAAACAGTTATCAACTGTTAATGCCATAGAAAGAACCCAAGACCGTGATCTTTTGCGCAATCCGCATAAACAAAATCCGTTGGTAGACATTATGGCCAAAGATAAACTTGCCAGATCTCTTGAACGAATGCAAGCAACAGGATCAATAACAGACGAACAATACCGCAGTTTTTATGAGGTTTTAGCTGGCAATCTTGATATTAATCCAAACAGTATGTCTGAAATTCATAAACACAATCTATTCGGCAAACGCGACGAGATACCTGTTGAAAGCGGTATAAGAATTAAAGAAGGCTTTGTTTTAGGAGGTTTGTTCCAATTTGTTCCTGATTTAAAAGACATCGATTTATATAGGAACTATTTTGAGAATCTTATTAACGAGCATCCGCAGGAACTGGCAAACGCTATTGTCAATTATGCCGATCCTCTTTTTATCTATTCACTCAACGAGAAACTCAATTTACCGGTCGCGGATCTTTTAGCCAGATCAAGAGGAGCTTTGCCGGTTATCGCGCAAGATACATTTTCAGCTGTATCTGAACAAGATATGTACAGGTGTATACGATATAATATTGATACAAAAGAAAAAGATGTTATTGTGGCTCTGTTCACATCAAATCTTGCAAGAGGTTTGTTATCCGATTTTATAAATAATATATTTAGTCTTGGAATGCTCGATCAATCGGAACGCAGAACAATAGAATATCTGAAGAAATATTATGTTGACGGAGATGAAAACACTCAACAGTTCAAACAAGCAGTTTCTTTGATGTCGATGCTTGTTAAAGATAATCCTATTCTCAGGGAAAAAGTTATTGATATTGCTGTGAAACTTAAATCTGAAGATCCGGGTAAACTATTTTACGCATTTCTGAGCATTACGCTTTCGTATCCTGATCAGTATACCGATTTAGCACAATCTATTATGAAAAATGGAAATACAGATTTCAAACAGACAAAACAAATCGGTACAGCCAGAGAATATATTGATTCGGCAATGTAATTTTATCTTGTGAAATATCAAAAAATAAAGCGGTTTTCAATGATGAAAACCGCTTTATTTTTTGATAACCAATTAATTTATTTAATCTAATTCAAATTATACAGAGGTTTTGTCAAAGAATTTCTTTCGCCTTCTTTTTGCCACAAACAGCTCAATCCGTTGGCAAGCATAAAAGAGTATACTGATTCCGCGATTATCCTATCGATATTTTCCCGATAAAAATCAACGGTTATACCAGTAGCGTCTCTAAGACAACTGTATACGAGTTTAAACAGGAGCCATGGCGCCAGAACTTCACCTGCGGATGTATACCTGCCGCAAAACACTATTTTATCGAGCCCGCCCATAGCGGCTATACCTGCTCCGCAAGCTTGAAGAATTTTATACTGCATTATTTCTCTGGCAAGTTTGTATTCGGGTTTCCTGGAGCGGATTATTTCCTCCAGATTAACTTTTTCTCCGGTAATTCCGTATAATCCGCTTTGCTGGGATAGCAAAATATTAATTTGTTCCGGTCCCCATCCTTTTTTCTGCGCGAGATTAATTATTATGCCCGGATCGATTTCTCCACAGGTTACTTCACCGGGTATTCCTTCCATCGGTGTTGCCCCGCCGGTAACCATTACAGGTTTTTTCCCCACGATTGCCGCTATTTCCGGTTTCGGCTCGAGACAAATCGACAATATTTTTCCCGGATGTTTATGTTTTTTGTTGTTTCCATTATTAGATAAAACATAATTACATGCCGCCCAATGATACAGGCCTTTAAAACCATACCTTCTGAAACCGGAATTTTCCATAATTTCCATATCGAGGGCGTAAAGAGACTCTCTTTGCGGCAATGCGGCGAAAAAAGCTGTCTCAAAAACCAGAATTATTGGAATTTTCGCGAATATTTCTTCACATAATTCTATCAATTGCAGTGTCGCCGGAATATGTAAAGGAGCATGTGGAATAAGGGATTTTACTTTTTCTTTTACCTCTTGATTAACCATTACAGGCTGATTGAAAAATTCACCGCCGAATACAACTCTTACAGCAATAACATCCGGATTCGTTCCTAACGCGAGATTAGACGATGCCAGCCGCAAGTGGCTCAGAATATTTTTTAACGCTGTTTTCTCGCCTGAGTAATCTCTGTAATCATCGATAATTCCTTTTAGAACCGATTCTTTATACCTGTTATTAAAAAAACAGTAATGCAGTTTCCTAAGTTTGGGTCTTAACACAAGCATATTCATTTTATAACTCCTTATGCCACAGTTTCATGCGCTTTATTGAAATTCATATATGTGCACCGGGCTATGGCAAGTTCCTCATTTGTTTGAATGACAAGTACTTTAACCGGGCTGTCATCGGATGATATATCCGCTGGCAGGTTATCGATATTGAAATTTTTTCTCTGATTAATTTTTATACCGAAAATCTCAAGCCCGGCGCATACCGCCCATCGAACAAGGGGAACCGTTTCTCCTATTGTATCCGTGAATATGACCGCTTTTACGTTACCGGCACAAGCGAGATACGAACCGAGATATTTTCGTATTCGCCACAGATACACTTGAGCGGTTAAATCGAGTCTATCGATCTGATTGCCGTTAGAGGCGGTATTGGCGAAAATATCTCTGATATCGGATGATACACCAGATAAACCAAGTACTCCGCTTTTTCTGTTGAGTAGTCTTTCGATATTTTTCGAGTCACCAGATACCGAAGCGATCAACTTTAGCGCTACCGTTGGATCGAGATCACCGCACCGGGTACTCATGACAAGCCCCTGAAGCGGTGAATATCCCATAGTATTGTCGATGGATTTGCCGTTTGAAATCGCGCAAAGGCTTGCTCCTCCGCTACCAAGATGACAGCTGACGGCATTGAGTTCATCAAGTTTGATATTGAGAAGTTTCGCGGCTTCCTCAGCAACGTACCAATGGCTTGTTCCATGAAACCCATATTTGCGCAATCCCATTTCGTTAATAATATCCGCCGGCAGACAATAAGATCTCGCGTAATCCGGAATTGTACAATGATATGCGGTATCGAAAACAATCACCTGCGGCAAATCAGGATACATTTTCCGGCATTCTTTTACCAGTTGCGTAGCCGGAGGATTATGTAGCGGGGCCAGATCCATGATTGAATCGAGAACCTTCAGAACATCATCGTTTACCAATGTCGGGTTGGTAAAATAAGATCCACCGTGAACCATCCTGTGTCCTGCGGCATCCGGAACAAGGTCTGCATCGCCCATGATAATTTTCATCACTTCATTGAAGGCTGATTTGTGATCGGGCATTTTTATCTCGACTATTTTTTCATCTGTTCCTTTTTTATGCACTATCCTTGACGGCAGAGATGTTACCGGTCCGACTCTTTCAGCCTCACCGCCGGCAACAACTTTTTCCGACGGCATATCAATCAGTTTATATTTCAATGAAGAACTTCCACAATTAAACACAATCACTTTCATTTTTATAATCTCCCCTTTTTTTATTTTGCGAGATTATATCTCATCCGAAGTCCATCCGAATACCGGCACTCCGATAAGGCTGTGGGCGATAACCGCTGTTCCGTACGCGGCTTCCTCAATATCGTTTATCTCAACAAATTCGTTTGTCTTATGAGCGATAGACTCTTTGCCCGGACCATATCCGATGGTTGGTACTTTATAATTGCTTACAAGCACACTGCCCGCGGTTCCCATTCCGAGTTGATCCAGTTCCCATTTGCCTGGGCGAACTCTGCATCCGGCCGCCGATAAAGCCTGTCTTGAGCGTTCCATCACCGGATTGAACGGGTCTATTGACCAGGCGTTTGTAACGTGTTTTACAACCATGGTTTTGCCATTATAAAGTCTCTGGTTTTCCTGTCTGACATTAACCTCAACCGCAACCGGCCCGCTTGACTGGGCAACCAGATGAGCATTATGTTTAATCTGGGATAACACATCGTTTATTTCTTCCGCCTGATTGATTCTTCTTTCCATTCTAATTGTAGCTCTTCTAAATCCTTTTAAATCCTCAAAACATGGGTTTTTAACCAGCATATTTTCAGATTTACCGGCGTTGAAGGTAAACGATGAATCGAAATCAGAATAAATCTCATGAGCGGCGTCATCTACCTGAAACGGGTTTGTCCCTTCCACTTTTATGTCGATCTCCATCCAACCGTCATGGCCGTAATATAAACCGAGATTTGTCGGTTCTCCAAGTACAGCGAAATCGGGCATTATTCCAAGAGACGGCAATGTCTTTTCCATTAATGCCCTGACACCGATACTAAGCCCGTTTTTTTCTGCGACTGTGGCGGCTACAACAAGATTGCCTTTAAGCGGCAACAAACTTTGCTTTATTATTGCCCCGGCAAAAATCTGAGCGGCCAGTCCGCCTTTACAATCCGCCGAACCAAGCCCATATACTTTTCCATCCTCAACCGTACCGGCAAGAGGTGATTTATCCCATAAACTCAATTCGCTTGCGTCAACAGTATCCATATGGCTGTTAAGCAGAAGAGTAGGCTGGTTTTCCCTTCCGATGATAATCCCTACAACATTTCCGGCATCATCAATGAATACTTTGTCATAACCGAGCTGTTTCATTTTTATTTCTATCAGTTTAGCGATCTGGCTTTCCTGAAGGCTCGGGCTTTTTAACCTGATAAGATCCTGTGTAAATAGAATTAAATCTTCTTTCAAATTTTCTTTTTTTTCCTGCATGATTCTGTACATTTCAAATCTCCTTTATTTTTGATTGAATTACCTGTTTTATTTCGGGTAATTCTTATTGCAACCTTTGTACCACCTTATATAAATATTTATAAAAAGCTATATATCAATATGAAAAGAAATATATTGAATTTTATATGAAATTTATTTTATTTCATTATGAAATATGATATATTTCATAATGAAATAAAAAAGGGCGGAATATGAGAGCGCATGACGTAAAATTGGAAGAATTAGTTAGTTTTAAAGAAGGATACCTGAGCCTGCAAGGACGCAGATTGGTAATCCATGATATCCATGCATTTGCCCAGTTTCGAAAAGACCTTGTCGATATGGTAGGCAGTAAACAGGCACGACGCATATTAACCCGATTCGGCTATTTCTGGGGACAGGCGGATGCCGCGGCGATGAAGCGAGTTTACAATTGGAGCAACATTGAGGAATTGATAAAAGCCGGCCCTCGCCTTCAGGCTCTGCAGGGAGCCACAAAAGCCGTAGTAAAATCGCTTAAATTCGATAAAGATTCAGGCAAACTGGATATGGATATAATATGGCACGATTCCGGTGAAGCTCACGAGCACATCATTGAATTCGGCAAAAACGATTATTCGGCTTGCTGGCTTCTTTCCGGATATTTAAGCGGGTATGTATCGTTTTGTATCGGCAAAAGTGTTTATTTCATCGAACATAAATGTATAGCGAAAGGCGATAGAATCTGTTGTGCGACAGGTAAAGACGCCGATTCATGGGGTGATGACGTAAAAAAACACCTTCAATTTTTTCAATCCGACGATATTGAGGGAAAAATACTTAATTTAACTCGTGAATTAAAAGAAAAAACCATTGAACTCGATATCCAGAGAAAAAAACTCGATCTTCTTAGTCCGGTGCGAAAACCATTTTTCATTGAAGTGCACAGCAAACCTTTTAAACAAGTCATTGACCTCGCGAACCGGATTGCGCCATTTGATTCGTCGGTACTCATAACAGGGGAAACAGGTGTAGGCAAAGAAGTAATTGCCAGATATATCCACCAGTTGTCAAACAGGAATACAGGGCCGTTTATCGCGATAAACTGTGGCGCGTTGCCGGAATCGCTCGCAGAAAGCGAACTTTTCGGGCACAAAGCAGGTGCATTCACCGGAGCGATCCATTCTCGGACAGGCCTGTTTGAACAAGCGGAAAAAGGTACCATTTTTTTAGATGAAATCGGTGATATTTCTCTTAATATGCAACTTAAAATTCTGCGTGTTCTCCAGGAAAAAGAGATTTTGCGGATTGGGGAAAGCACTCCTAAAAAAGTTGACGTAAGAATAATTGCGGCAACCAACTGCAACCTTGAGGAAGCTATCGAAAAAGGAACTTTCAGAGACGATCTTTTTTACAGGCTTTGTGTGATTGAAATAGATATTCCTCCTCTGCGCGAAAGAAAAGAAGATATACTGCCGCTTGCCAGATTTTTTCTAAAAAAATTCACTAAGAAACTTAAAATACCAAATCTCCGCCTCGATGCTTCATGCGCGAAACATCTACTCGATTACCAGTGGCCAGGTAACATTCGCGAACTGGAAAATACTATGGAACGCTCATCGGTTTTGTGTAAAGATGGATTAATCCTTCCTGAAGACTTTCCACCATATATGCATGGTAAATCTTCTTATAAACTTTTTGAAAACCCACTTTCGGTTCCTCTGGCTAAACTTGAACAGGAACATATAAAAAATGTGCTCGCTCTTGTTGACGGCAATAAGTCAAAAACGGCAAGTATTCTCGGAATAAGCCAGGCCACTCTATGGAGAAAACTCAAATCATACTCATTACAAGAGACTTAATCCAATTTCTACTTTGACAACAGATATTTTTTATGCTATATTAATATATAGAATAATAAATAATAATCCACTTAAGTATATTAAAAAGAGGTTCACAGATGAAAAAATTATTGTCAGTCGCGTCACTCCTGGTTTTTGTGTTTATACGATCCGCAAATTCTGCTCCATTATACACAATAACACAACTTACGGATAATAATTACGGTGATACAACTCCATTCATAAATGATTCCGGACAGATCGCATGGAGCGGCGGATCAAATTATTATGCAGATTATAACTTATTCTTTTATGAAGGAGGCAACACAACACAACTTACTTTGGCTACCGGTAAAGGAAATTATATTGGCGATATGAATTCCAGCGGAGATCTGATTTTTTCAAGATCTGACAGTAACTGGAATAACGCTCAAATATATAGATATACCAACTCATCAAAAAGTGTTACCTATGTTAACCAGAGTGACGAGTTAGGCAAAATAAACGACAATGGAATAGCAGTATGGCAACAGAAAAATATTGGTGCGTCTCCTTCATGGGACAGGGAAATAAACTCTTCTACAGGCATAATCACAGCAAATGGAAACGAGGATTATAAGCCGGAAATAAATAATTCGGGAAATATTGTATGGTATGGGCAAGGGCAAAGCGGTGCTTTCGATATTTACCTCTACAAAAACGCAACAATAACACAATTGACATCAACTTCTTTCGATGAACTTAACCCCAAGATAAACGAAGCTGGATATATAACATGGTATGGCGGGCAAACAAACGGAGCGAACCCAAATAATAATGAGATTTGGTTATATAATGGAACATCAACAACACTTATCACCAATGATGCCACATATGATAATCAAGTTCCCGTGATAAACAATAAGGGACAGATAGCTTTTATCGGAAAAGGGGGAAACACTTCAAGCTCAACAACAGATTATGAAGTTTTCTTTTACGATGGAACAAACGTTATTCAGATCACAAACAATAACAATAGTTTATATCAGGTTGAATTAAATAATAACGGATGGATTGTATGGTCGGAATATGATGGTACCGATAATGAAATTTTCCTGTATGACGGTACAGGAGTTTACCAGCTTACCGATAATAATTATAATGATTATGGGCCGAAAATGAACAACCTCGGTGATATCGTATGGTATGGTAATTACCAATCGGGCGACCACGAAATTTTTTATGCAAAATATGAAGGGCAATCCGGTTCAGCCGTACCTGAACCTGCTACAGTTTTACTTTTTATCTCCAGTATTGGCGTTTTTTATTTCAGAAAAAGAAATTCCAGATAATTCTGATTTATAATTTTGATTAAAAGAGCTCCTGATTTTATACAGGGGCTCTTTTCTTTTAAAATAATATACAGATGCGAAGAGCAAAATATATGCGTAACCTGTTCTTATAAAAATTCTTACATCATATATTATTTTAATCAAAAATATTTATTACTCACCGAATAACGCTGGCAATCTCAGCTACGATGATTTTAGATTACACTTCTGCTTTAATTAACGTAAATACAATAAGATGGCAATTTGACATAGTTTCCAAACGCTGTTATAATACTTAATATAATTTGAATTAAGCTGATAAATGCTTATTGTAGGAGAAGAAAAATGATAAAAAAAATAACAATATTCTGTATAACCATTATGTTTGTTTTCATATCAACTTCATATTCAATAACATATACATGGAAATTCAGCGAAAAACAAGGATTTGGCGATGGTACCATGCCTGATGGTGATAAATATGGTAATACAAATGTATGGTATTATCAATATACCACAGCTGGAAACACAAATCCGAGTCAATTTTATAATTTACCGCTCTATTTGACCACTTCCAACGGTGGATATAATGCCTGGCATAAAACAACTTATCCTGAACACGACTTTTATTGTTATATAACTGCAGGAGACCTTGCGCCAGGTCCGAATTTCGATCCAGTAATTAGATTTGTAAGCCCATACGATATTACAGTAAGTTTTACCGCTCAATTAACTCATTGGTCTACAGGCGGTTCTTCGGATGGCCAAGTTTTTTCCGTGATGAAGAATGCCAATGTTTTGTCAACCAAAACAAATCCTTTTGGCGGCACAACAACATTCAATATAGAAAATATTACGTTAAATCAAGGTGATTCATTATATTTTATCACAAATAAAAATAACAATTGGGGATGGGATGGGGTCACCATTGATAATTTTTCAATCAGCGGATTTCTGCCGGATCCTGTTCCCGAACCTTCAACGGTTATTTTGTTCGGGCTGTCTGTTTTCAATCTGATCAGGAAATATATTCGAAAAAATTAATTTAAGGAATCTATTGATTAGTTGATCAGATTGAGTGATTTAAGTTTCTCTACAAGCATTTTCCGGTCGATAGGCTTTATCAAATAGCCGTTGCATTTGTTACGTATAGCCTGCATGACGTTAGGAACGTCAGCCAGAGCGGTGGTCATGACTATTTTAACCGAGCTTGCCAGCGATAATCCGATATTATTTTCTATTTCTCTGATTTTATGGAGCACTTCGTGCCCGTCCATTTCAGGCATCATAATGTCAAGGCATATGAGATCGAAATAAATCCCCTGTTTTATCGATATCTCAAAAACTTCCAGAGCTTCTCTTCCCGAGGAAACACTTAAAGGTGTTCCGTATGGTGACAACATCCGTTCAAGAAGAATCCTGCTCGAATTATCATCCTCAACAACAAGATATCTCATTTATACCTCCCTGTTCAGCAATTATTTTAAAATTTGGTTCGCGATATCATTTTTCAACATAGAAAATTCTTCCTCAATTGTGCCGGAAAACAAAACGGCGAAATCGGTATCGCCATTTGCGGCGGCGGTTTCGATTTTCGCCATTTTTTCGCTCATTGACAAAGCTCCTACGGTAGCAGAAGCTCCTTTTATCTTATGCGAACACGCTTTTATTTTCCCTGCGTCTTTATCGGATATTGCTTTGCGAAGATCAGCAAATTCTTTTGAGATATCGTTCAGGAAAATATTTATTATATGTTCGAACATTACTTTATCACCTTCAAGCTGATTTATAAGGATACTTCTGTCGAAATTGTACTCATTGTTGGATTGGGGTTTGGGCATGAAGAGGTCGATTGAACCGTCTTTTTCCGGCCCCCATTTGCGAATAGCCTTTTTTATCTGATCGATAACAACCGGTTTTGTTATATAATCATTCATTCCGCAAGCGAGAGCGCTGTCTTTGTAACCTTGTATTGCTGAAGCTGTTAGAGCTATCACAGGTGTGTCTATTTTCAGGTTATGGCGGATTATCCTCGTGGTTTCCTCGCCGCTGATACCTGGCATCTGCAGATCCATAAAAATTATTTCGTATTTATTTTTCATAAGAAGTTCAAGTGCTTCATTGCCCGAACCGGCGATGTCGGCAATACATTCCAACTTTTTAAGCATTTCGGAAATAAATTTCTGATTAGTTACGTTATCTTCCACAACAAGAATCTTTATTCCTTTATAAAAATTAATGTCATTTATTGATTTTTGCAATGATCCGTCATTACCGATAGTTATGGGTTTTTTGGATTCGCCGAAAATATCTTTTTGTAGCGGCAACGTTACGATAAACTCGCTTCCTTCACCTTCTTTTGAAGAGATTCCAACAGTTCCACCCATCATTGATGCGATACTTTTTACTATATATAATCCTAATCCTGAACCGCCGAATTTGCGTACTGTGCTTGAATCGACTTGCTGAAAACGGTCGAAAATGATCTTCTGCCTGTCTTCAGGTATTCCTATACCTGTATCTTTGATTGAAAACTGGATTTTGTATAAATCAGGATTATTTGATTTTTCCTGACTGATATTCTTTATTATTAACTTGATTTCTCCTTTTTCAGTAAATTTTATCGCGTTGCACAAGAGGTTTAGCAATATTTGTCGTATTCTTGTCGGATCGCCGATAAAAAAAGGGGGTATCTTTTCATCTATCTCATAACTCAAACTGATCGGTTTTTCTTTTATTTGCGGTTTGGATATTTTGATAAGATTCTTTAAGAGTTCATGTAAATCAAACTGAATGTTTTCCAGAACAAATTCACCGGCTTCAATCTTTGATACATCAAGGATGTTGTTTATTATTGATAAAAGGATATCACCGCTTTCGCGGATAAGCTGGATATATTCTTTCTGTGTTTGATCGAGGTGAGTGTCTTCCATTAGTTCCGAGAATCCCAGAATGGCATTCATCGGAGTGCGTATTTCATGGGACATGTTCGCGAGAAACATGCTTTTAGCTTTATTTGCTTCTTCGGCGCGCTTTGCCAGTTCTTTTGTTGTTTTTATTGACTGCTCAAGTTTCTTATTAACTTTTTCCAGTTCCTTTTTCGCACTCTGTATTTTGAATTCCGCTTGTTTATGCTCTGTAAGGTCGACAAAAGCGTATATAATCCATTTCTGATCGTTGAAAGTTACCGATTGCATGGAAAAATAACCTTCGATCTTTACGCCATCAGCTCTTTTAAATTTTATCTCCATATTCAGAATATTTTCTTCATGCAGCAATTTTGACAAAATATTATCAAAATCCAGTTGAGAGAAAAAACCGAGTTCCACCGGTGTATTTCCGACAATTTGTTTTTCGTCCAATAAAAATGTTTTTAGAAACCTGTTGTTCACCATAAAGAAACTTCCGGTATTGTAGTTTCCAAAACAAATAGGTGCTGGATTCGAGTCAAAAATCGTTAGAAAACCTTTACTGAACTCAGATATTAGTAATTCATTGGCGATTCGCTGGCTAATATCGGTTATCACTATTCCTATACATATGGGGATATCCGAATCGTTGAGTATAACAAACAGGTTTTGAATCACATTGATTTGTTCTCCGTTAACAGATTGAAGAGGAATTTCCCCAATCCATTGATATTCACTGAGAATTGCCGGAAAAATCTCATTTTGGAATTTGCCGATAACATTAGCGGGATAAAAATTAAATATACTCTGATCAAGGATCTTATCAGGGTTATCGGCCTGAAGGATGGTTTTCAATGAATCATTCAGATAAGTGATTTTGCCTGTCATATCAAAAATTCCGAATCCAAGGCTTGACCTTTGAGCGAATTTCAGGAATATCTTGAGCTGGTTTTCCGTTTCCCTTCGTGAATTGGACTCATCCTGAATCTTTCTAAGCAATTGGTTGAATGAATTTGCCAGTAATCCGATTTCGTCATTACTGCTTGTTTTTAAACGCAGAGATAAATCGTTTGATGACTCAATAGCTTTTATATGTTTTATGAATTTTTTTAATGGCGATATAACCAGATTGTGAATTAGCAGATGGAGCAACACAAGAAAAATAATTTGCCCTATAAAAACAATAAATAATCCTTGTATCGCCGATCTTTTAATCTGGCTTGTCATCTCCTTTTTGGTTTCCGCCATTAAAAGCAAAGAATCATTGTTATATATATCTGGAAAAGTTGTGAAAGCGTATAACGACGGCCCTTTTTTATTGGTTACAATATATCTTCCCGATTTTTGAATTCTTTTGACAACCGATGTTTCTTCCTGTGATAATCCTTTGCTGTTTAAAGGTTTGATTTTTATGGTATAGTGAGTTTGTCCCTTTATAGATTCAATAAATGATTCATCTATAAACCTGCCCATAACCAGTAGCCCTTTAGGCGTACCTTTTTTTTCCGAAGGCAGGATCGGGCGGGCGGAAACTATCATCGGATATGGTTTGGCGGTTATAACTCCATCATATGGCGAATAAATAATTTTATTTGAGTTTATCAAATTTTTAAATTTAATGATGTTCTCTGATATCAAATCGGTTTTTACTTCTTTCAATGTTTTGATATCATATGTTTTGCCCCAAATAATATTGCCCTGATTGTTAAGAATATAAATGGAATTCAAAGACGAATTTCTGAAACATACCGGATGAAGGGTTGAATTTATGAAATCGGTACTCTTCGATTCCACAAATTGATACATATCATTCCAGTTTGCCCAATCATCGCAAAATATATTGAGGTGTCTTATCTCTTTTTTAAATATATTCTCAAAACGAACGAGATTGTTTTTGGCTTCTTTAAACTCGATCTTCTCGAAGTTTTCGCTAATTATTCTTTTCTCCAAAAAGAATAGCGTTGAAAGAAAAAATAATATGAGAATAAGTTTTATAAAAGCTATTTTAAAATTAAGCGACATATCAATCTCACTTATAGATTTTTTTATATAAATTCGACAATATATAGGAAATAATTTATTAAAAAAGAATAAAATTTAATGACAGAGAAGTGAAAAGAATATAATGGAATAAGAAATATTCATTATATGTTGAATTAAATAATAATAATCCCACATAGCAAGATACTTTATTATTAAAATATCAGCTTTAAAATCACAATCTTCATTATCGTGTGAAGTTAATTTTTTTTGTGAGTTACTGATTTTTCCGTACCAACATAATATTGTTTTTGTTGATATTTTTACACAGCTCACCATTGTGCGGATATTTACGCATAACTGTGGATTAAATTAATTCCGTTATCCGGGAAATCAGTTATTATTAAAAACTTTCTTTATCGAGGTAATCAATTCTTCGGGGCTGAATGGTTTATAAATAAAGTCAACACAACCTGTCTCGCGAAAAATTCGTTCTATTTGCGGACTGCCGTATCCTGTTATTATAATTACCGGCAGGCCCGGATAGAATTCTTTAACTTTAAGTAGCAAATCCATGCCTGTTTTGCCCGGCATCTGTATGTCAGCTATGATAAGGTCGAGCTGGTCGCAAGTATTGTTGAGCATCTCGATTGTGGCGATTCCCTCATCGACAGATGAGGACGCTGATATCTCAAATCCTTCTAATTTAAGTATTCTGTAAAGAGCTCTCATTGTGCATAATTCATCATCTACTACAAGAATTTTTTTCATAGTATTCTCCTTTTATTCACCTTTACAGGCAGTTAGATAGGGGAGTTTGACAGTAATTTTTGTCCACTTATCGGGTTCGCTTTCTATAAATATTTGCCCGCCGTGCTTTTTGATTATATATTTTGCGATGTATAAACCGAGCCCGACCTGATTTTTATCTCTCTTTGTTGTATAAAAAGGATTAAATATTTTAAAAATTGATTCCGAAGGAATTCCACAACCGGTATCTGTTATGGTGGTTATGGATGATTGAGATCCAGGATGCAGTTTTGTCTGGATAGATATGCATTTTTCCAAAACCGAATTCTCAAATGATTCGATTGAATTATGAATTATATTGGAGATAGCGCTTTTTAGGCTTTTACTGTTGCCTCTGATTTTTATCCGTTTTAATTTATCATAATTCTTATAAAGATTTATTTTTTCCGATTTGAGATTTTCCTTTAAATCCTCCGAGGTAGAATTAATTACATCAAGCAGGTTAATTTCATCCATTGAGGTTTCATCGACAAGAAAATCTGTGAGGCTTGATGTGATTCTTTTTATCCGGTTTATTCCCATGTTGATGTCACCCATTAAAACATTGAGCTCATCCCTGATATAATTCCAGTCAAAACCGCAGAGTTTGTTTTCAGGGTTTTTTTTATAATATTCATCAACTATCGGTAGTAAAAACTGAAAAATGTTTTGAAGATAGGGGATATTTAACATCAAAAAGTTGTTAGGATTGTTTATCTCATGCATTATGCCAAGTATAAGATCATCTATAGTGTTGTCGTGAATCCGATTTATTAAATCATAATATAATATTCTCTCAAGTTTGTTTTCTCTTATGCAAAAAAGGAAATAGTCATCGTTGTGTATTTTTATCGTGGATAAATTGATCTTGCAGGAAATCAATATCGATTCTTTTGAAATCAGATTTGATTCAAAAAGATACGAAGTATTATTTGAATGGGATTTAAAATAATTAAAAAGTTTATGTTGTTCCTCAACTGGAAACAATTTTATTATATTTTTACCGATAAGTTCTTTTTCAGAATATCCAATACTATCTTCATTTTTACCTCTTACATTTGCAATTTTACCGGTAGTATCCACAATCCATAGAAGTCTATCTGAGCAATTAATCAAATTCTCCATAGAAAAATCAGAATCCTCTTTTATTCGAGTTATCGTTTGACTTTATTGTTTCTTCGATAACAGCTTTTAACTCAAGAGGAGTAAAAGGTTTATTTATAAAATTGTCGCAACCGGCTGAATATGAATTGTTTCTACTGGTGTTATCCGCAAAACCGGTCATGATTATACACGGTAAGTTTATGTCGTTTTGCTTTATGTATTTAACTAAACTTAATCCATTTTTGCCCGGTATATGAATATCCACAAGTACAAGATGATAATAATTTCTCTCTTCCCTGTGCGCATCCAAAAGAGATATGGCTTTATCAACGTTTGTAACCATATCATACTCACATCCCCATAACTTCAAAAAACGGCCGATTGAATTAAGCAAATAAACTTCATCGTCAACAATAAGTAATCTTAAGGAATTTAAATCCATATGAAGCCTCCATTATCAATAATAATCATACATTTAATATCTAATTATGTATATTAAAAATCACTGATAAATATCGGCAATGGTATAGAATTAATTAAATATATTTGAACAAGAGATAATACATAAATAAATCGATATATAACTTGTATTGTCTTAAAAAAGAGTTAATTAAAACAAAATATACCGATAATAATATTAAAAATATAATACGTTAAAATGGGGTAGAAATGAAAAATATTGAAAATATATTAATCGATAAAATAATTACAAATAATAGAAAAATAGCAATAGGGGGATTGTTAGGCAATATTACCCATGAAATAAATTCACCTCTGACCGCTCTTGATATAAACTTTCAGGCATTGAAGATAATTCAGAGGAAATATTATGAATCTATCGGTTCCGTAGATTGCAAAGAGGATGAATCGATTTTGCGCGATATGGAAGACTGTATAATCAAAATTAAGAATATATTAACCGGTTTGAGAACTGTGGCATGCAGAAATCCGAATTGTATATGTGGAGAAATCCGAATTGATTATATAATTGATACAATTCTTTTATTATTCCACGACAAATTAAAATATGGAATTACGGTAACAAAAGAATGCGAAAGAAATATAAATATCGTTTGTTCTAATATATATAAAATAGAAGATATTCTGCTGAACCTGTTTTTGAATTCAATAGAATCAATGGGTAATCGCCCGGCAGGCGAATTGATTGTAGTGGTATCCAATGTGGATTCGGATGCGGTTGAGGTTCTGATAAGCGATACTGGTAGAGGTTTTTGTGAAGAGACATTAAACGCTATCCGCAATCGTGATTATGAGAGAATAATATATTCCTCAGGGGATTTGGGAATGGGAATATATATTGCCTGTTTGTTGATAGATGAAATTGGAGGATCGATTGAGTTTAGCAATAATACCCGGGGTGGTGCCGATTGCAGAATAAAAATTCCATCGATAATCCAGCAATTATGATAGCATCAGTTTATCGAGTTCATGTATGATATCATCTATATTTTTTGCGTCAATGATGCGCTCGTTTCTGCGGTTATCGATTGATGTCCCGGCAAGCGATTCGCTCCATCCGCCGGTAAAACTGCACGAGATGATACGTTTGCCGTATTGCCAGGCGTAAGCGAGTTCGCAAAGCGTGCCGGATCCGCCTTCGATACTGATGATCAGATCGGCACAAAGCACATTGGTGGAGTTTCTTGCGTAACCGATACCTGTGGGCAATACAATATCACAATAAGGGTTGGCTTCCTCAAAAGATTTACCCGGCAACACTCCGATTACAATCCCTCCGGCTTCCGATGCTCCCTTGGATGCCGCTTCCATTATTCCGGTTCTTCCGCCTGTTATTAGAACAAATCCGCGCGAGGCGATTTCTTTTCCGATCAAATACGCGATATCCTGAAAAGATGAATCAGTGGCGCTACTTCCAATAACCACAACTTGTTTTTTTCGCATATCGCTCTCCGATTATTTAGAGAAAAACATTTTTACCGCGATTATCATGAAAACAACAGCGAAAATCTTTTTCAACAGGTCGCCGCTAATAATATTGGCTGTTTTTGATCCGAGTATGGTGAATATAATTGAAACTGTCAGTAACATAAGCCCGTAAGCTATCTTCACATTACCGGCTTTAAAATGTACCATACTTCCAACAAGTGCTGTAGGAAATATCACAAACAGAGAAGTTCCAGCCGCGATTTTGGGCTCTACCCCTAATAACAGTATTAGCGCCGGTACGTAGATTATACCGCCTCCGATTCCAAGCAATCCGCCGAGAAAACCCGCTCCCGCTCCGCTTATAAGCAGGATAATAAGTGTAGTTGTATCCATAATTATCTCCCTACTGATTTATGTTTGGTACTATAATTTTATTGTTTTGGAAAAAATTGATTTTACTATAATAAAAATAAGAGACTCTTTCTTCCTGGAAAAAGAAACAAAAATTTTTTCTCCGTATGCTTCGCTTTCTGTTTTTTATGTTGAAAGCATATTATTATTTAAAGTTAATATTTAAAAAATCTTGATTTTTGTATCCGTTTTTATATTATTCTCATGAACTTCCATAAACAAAAAATTATTTTGAGGGAAATTCAATGGGTAATATAATAAACCCTCCTGAAATTATCGTAAAGACTTTTACTGAAAAACTTGATTTGCCCGTGATTTTTGGCAACAGCAATCCATGCTGGCTTGAAATCGGATTCGGTGTCGGTAAATTTTTTCTTAACCTTGCGAAGAAGTATCCTGATATGAATCTGGTCGGTATAGAATATTGCAAATTCAGGTATTTGAAGATGAAAAAGAAAATTGCCGATCTTGATATTGAAAACATAAGAATTATTAATGTGGACGCTTCAGTGGGAATAAAATATCTTTTTCATGACAACGTATTTGAACGCGTTTTTGTAAATTTTCCCGATCCATGGCCGAAAACCCGCCATGAGAAATACAGGTTGCTCGGAGAAGAGTTTGTTTATGATTTGAGCAGATGCCTTAAACCGGATGCGAAAGTAAGGGTTTTGACCGATGTGGAATCGTACAGCAAAAAGATAAACAAGTCCATGCTTGTTGGCGGGCATTTTAACCATTCAACACATTTTTTGCCTGAAATTGAATCCATTACCACAACTTTTCAGGATCGGTTTGAATCAAAAAATCTACCTGTTTATAAAATGTTATTTGTAAAGAATTAACATCAATTTGTATTATAAAAACAGGATGCGAAGCATCCGGAGAGAAAATTTTTGTTTCTTTTTTTTAAAAGAAAGAAGTCTTTTATCTTTTTACTATTAGGAACAGGATTTGCTTTTTATTTCTCCCGGAGGAGATTAAATTATGGAGTCAAATTCAATTTATTGTAAGCGATATTCTGTACCTGACCAGAATATCTGTGTTGATATTGGTAAAACTATCTGGGAATCAAACTCAACCGATATCGAATTGAAAGAAATATTTTCGGATATATCCAGAATTATAAGCGCGATAGAGGATAACGAGAAGATTCTGAATGTCTCAGCTCAAAATGCCGGTTTCATTTCATCGTCGGATAAAAACAATATACATTTCCAGCTCAATGAACTTCAGCAGGAGCTAATTTCTTTGTATGGTAAATCGGGCGAATTGGCGGTTAAACTCGGTATAAGAAGCGATTTGTGGAAAGATATCTCTGCCGAGTATTACTCAATCGCGCAAAAAAACAGGCGCAAGAAGTTGGTTTTTACTTCAGTCTTATGGGGTCTTGGAATAGGTTGCGCTGTTTTAGCTTTCTATTTTTCAAGAACATGGAGTAGTTACTGATTATGAAATTCCATGATCCCCTTGTGCGGGCTACACTTATAAAAAGATACAAAAGGTTTCTCTGTGATGTTATTCTCGACAACAGTTCACAGTTAGTTACGGCGCATTGCCCTAATTCGGGCAGTATGCTGGGGATTCCGCTTGAAAAAGCGCCGGTTATGCTTTCTTATACAGAGTCTTCGAGCAGAAAACTGAAGCACACTCTTGAAATGGTATATAACGGTAATGTCTGGATAGGAACAAATACTGCACGGACAAACCAAATAGCCGAAGAGGGGATTGTATCGGGGTTAATTTCCGGGTTATATCCGTTTGTATCCATAAAACGGGAAGTTAAATATGGGATCAACTCACGGGTAGACCTTGTTGTGGAACAACCGGATAACATTTGTTATGTGGAAGTGAAAAACGTATCTCTGGTTGAGGATAATATCGCTAAATTTCCCGATGCCGTAACGGAACGCGGGCAAAAACATCTATGCGAACTTATCAAAATGAAAAAATATGGATACAGAGCAGTAAACCTTTTTATAATTCAGAGAGATGACTGCGTTTCTTTCAGGCCAGCTGAGAATATCGATCCCGAATACTCGAGGCTTTTGTCACTGGCTGTTAGAGAGGGTGTCGAGGTTTACGCATATCAGGCAAAAGTATCGCCTGATGAAATATCTCTTATCCGTCAACTCCCTGTTGAACTTGCCTGATTGTTTTTTAAGATGTTTAGCAGGAATTTTATATTGAATATTTGTTATATCACCAAAATATAAATTTACCGGTAATTTTTTTGTCTGTCATTTTTCAAATATTGAGTAAATCTTGTTTTGCTGTTGTTCTCCATTATTTCGCGCAATTCCCGATTTTTCTTTATGTCATTCATGCCTTCCCGGTAATGACGGTTTGAAAATGCTGAAAAAGTATTTTTTAGTGTCATTGTGAAGTTCAGGAAATCTGCGGTAATCGCAAAACAATCGGGTGTGAAGATTGACGGAGTTACTGCCATGCCTGCGAATGACAGCAGAATAATATTTTTTCAGCAATACCTAATTTTTTATTGAACTATTCCGATTTTTTTAATATCTTAAAGTTAGTGAATATTAACTAACATAACAATAAGAGGAAAAATGGAAAAATTTAGCGCGAGGCAAAAAGAAATTATTGATGAATCTATAAAACTGATAGCCGAAAAGGGGATTCAGGAACTCACCATAAAAAATATCTCAAAGCGGATTGGAGTCTCGGAACCGGCTATATACAGGCATTTTGAAAGCAAAATGGATATCCTGTTGGCTGTTTTGGAGTGTTTTTGTTCGCAAGCAAGGCAATTGGTTGAATTGATCGACGAATCGGAACCTCCAATAGATAAAATAAAAACCTTGTTCTTATCGAGATGTAATGCGTTTTCGGGGAAACCGTATATGGCGTCGGTTATTTTTTCGGAAGATTCATTTCGCAGTGACCTGAAGTTATCTGACAAAATCTTCTCGATCATGAAATTTCACGCGCAAACGCTTGGCGGTTTGATCAAACAAGGACAAGATAACGGCTCTATCCGAGACGATATTAATGCGGATCAGTTGTCCATGGTTATTATGGGGATACTGAGGCTTACCGTTACACGTTGGAGATATTCGGAATACAGTTTTGATTTAAATGAGCAAGCACAACAAAACTGGAAAACAATAGAAACACTGATCGCGAAACGATAAATGGAGGGTTACACCATGAAACGCAAAATAATAAAGATAGACGAAAATATCTGCAATGGATGCGGCAAATGTATTCCGAACTGTCCGGAAGGAGCGATCCAGATAATCGACGGCAAAGCAAGGCTGGTTGGAGATTTGTTCTGCGATGGGCTCGGGGCGTGTCTTGGAACGTGCCCTATTGGCGCAATCAGTGTGGAGGAGAGAGACGCTCAGGCGTACGATGAGGCAAAGGTTATGGAAAATATCATCAGAGGAGGGAACAATGTTATAAAAGCGCATCTTAAACATCTTTTAAACCATAACGAAAATGAACTATTCAACCAGGCAACGGATTTTCTAAAGCAAAAAGGGATAACTAATCCGCTGGTGGCGGAAATAATAAATACGCAATCGGAGGGAGCGCAAAACCAATCTGGTGGGTGTCCGGGGTCGAGAACGATTTTCCGGCGGGTGGAAGAAGAATCGCAATCCTGCGAACAGGCTAACTTAACATTGAAATCAGAGTTGAGGCAATGGCCTGTTCAACTGCGGTTACTGAATCCGAACGCGCCATATTTCGCTAATGCTGATCTCGTCGTTTGTGCGGATTGTGTTCCGTTTACTTACGCTAATTTTCATCAGAGATTTTTAAAGGGAAAAACATTAATTGTTTTCTGCCCGAAACTTGATCATGATTTAAACGAGTATGTAGAGAAGATGGCGCAAGTGTTCGCTAATAATACCATCAATTCGGTTACCATTGTTCATATGGAAGTTCCGTGTTGTTCGGGTGTTGAAATGATAATCAGGAAAGCGATGGAGTCGGCGGGAAAAAACATTACCATAAAAGATTATACTATATCATTAAAAGGTGATATAGTATGAAAGAATAAAACTGCATAGGAGGATTGATTAATGAGCATGTTTTGTTACCAGTGCCAGGAAACGTTAGGCAATAAAGGATGCACAGTAAGAGGTATATGCGGAAAAGACGAAACAGTGGCGAAACTGTTTGATATGCTTATTTTTATTTTAAAAGGCTTGTCCGTTTATGGAACAAGAGCACGAAAATTAGGTGTCAGTGATGAGAAGGCAGACATATTTGCAGGCGAGGCTCTTTTTACCACTATAACAAACGTAAATTTTGATTCAGACGCGATTTATGACGTAATTAAAAAAGCGTTTGCTAAGAGGGAAAAAGTAAAAAATTTGTTTCTCGAAACTTACAGGAAGAAAAACGGAGCGGATTTTAAAGAAACAGTGCCGGAATGTTGTACATGGAGTACAGATGGCGGTATGGACGCTCTTTTGAAGAAAGCGGAAGAAATCGGTGTTTTATCACAGAAAGATGAGGATACCCGGTCTTTGCGCGAACTAATTATATACGGCGCAAAAGGGATAGCGGCTTATACCGATCATGCCTATGTCTTAAAACATAAGGATACCGATATACTTGCTTTTTTACAGGAAGCGCTTGCGGCTACAACCGATGACAGTCTGACTGTGAATGATCTGATCCCGCTGGTGATGAAAACAGGTGAATATGCCGTAAAAGCAATGAAATTGCTCGATGAGGCGAATACATCAACATTCGGGAAACAGGAGATAACCGAAGTCTCAACAGGTTTAAAAAAGGGGCACGCCATATTGGTTGGAGGGCATGACCTGTGTGATTTTGAGGAAATATTAAAACAGACCGACGGAACCGGGATAAACGTTTATACTCACGATGAAATGCTTGTCGCGAACGCGTATCCGGAATTCAAAAAATACAAACATTTCGCCGGGCATTACGGTTTATCGTGGTGGCATCAGCAGAAAGAGTTCGATGAATTCAAAGGCTCGATAATAATGACTACAAATTGTCTGCAAAAACCTCTGGACAGTTACAAAGACCGTCTTTTCACCACGGGCAGAGTAGGTTGGCCGGGCGTAAAACATATTGCCGATAGAGTTGGCGATAGACCCAAAGATTTTTCTCCGCTGATCGAAAAAGCTCTTTCTTTAGGCCCGATTGAAGAAAAACCGGGCAAAAAATTAGTTATCGGATTTGCTCACGATGCTGTTTTGAGTATAGCTGGAAAAGTTGTGGATGCGATAAAATCCGGAAAAATAAGAAGGTTTGTATGTATGTCCGGATGTGACGGCAGGTTGCCTGTTCGTGAATACCATACGGAATTGGCAAAAAAGTTACCCGAAGGAACAGTAATATTGACTTCAGGTTGTGCGAAATACAGGTATAATATGCTGGATTTGGGCGATATAGATGGTATTCCGCGTGTTCTTGACGCGGGCCAGTGCAATGATTCGTATTCATGGGCGGTGGTTGCTATTAAACTTGCCGAGGTTTTTGGCGCTAAACATATCAATGACCTGCCGGTATCGTTTAATGTAGCATGGTATGAACAGAAAGCGGTGTGTGTGCTTTTGGCGTTGCTGTATCTCGGTATAAAGAAAATAAGGCTGACACCGACATTACCGGCGTTTTTGTCGCCAAACGTAACTAAAGTGCTTGCGGATCAATTTGAACTTAAACTCGCTTCGAATGTGGATGATGATATTGCCGCTATGATGGCGGGAAATTAAGAAGATAATACCACTAAAATGAAAAACCCCGCCGATAATTTACAGGCGGGGTCTTTCATTAATGTACAGGATAAATTATAAACTCGATTCAATCATTTCTTTAGCTCTGGCTTTTTTAAGGTCAGTAATGGTTACTGGCGATGCAATAGGAACTATCTCAACAAAAGATGTATCTTTCGACCATTTTCTTAAATCGCTATCCAGAACATTTTTTATTTCCGTAGCGGTAAACTTCGCTTGATTTTTTTGATCATCACTTAAATAGGTTACGGCATCAGCATTATCCTGGACCTGTTTTGCCAGTTCTGCAAACTTAGAAAATCTTTTGTTTACCGGTACAATAGCTGTTCTAAACTGATATCTGCCTGCTTTTTCCGGTGTAAGTACCGCGGAATAACGGTATATTTTGCCAATATGATCAACAGTTCTTTCCAATGTCATCGGTATGGAATTAGTCATGTTTCCGGGTTCTCCGTAAAATAGAACCACATTAAAATCTTCAGGTTGTACAACCCATCCGTATTTTAAATCGATTTCAATTTTAAGAGGTTCTCCAGCGGGATGTAGCCGTTCGAGCGAATCGGCTGAGGTTTGGATATTGCGCATTTCTGTGCCGATATTGTTATTCTCTATATATCCCCATATCATACGCAATCCGATTCCGAAATCATACTCCTGCTTTTTAGACTTCAATATTTCTTCTCTGCGTTTCTTTACCATTTCCTGAAGGTCTTTTTCAGGGAGAATCGTTTGCAGGAGAGATACATTATTTGTTGCCCTGTTGCCATTTGCATTGGTGATCTGTGAATACATCAGCTGAATGTATTCCAAAGCCATTCTTCTGATATCCACTTCATAACTTCTTTTTATCGAGTTTCTAAGCAAATTCACGTATTGGGATTTCAGTTCCTCGTTACCATTTTGCGCGCCGTAATAAATCTTTGCTATGGAATTCAATTTTTTGTAAAGCATGCTATACCAAGGTTTACGGTTACTTAAATAAAGGCGCATGAGTTCGTGAGTAGTAAATGGATCAAGGCCCTGATAAATCAGAGAGGTCAAACCTTCTCTGGAAATTTTGCCATCGGAAGTTAGCGCTTTGTTCATATCTAAATTAGATTCTTTAATATGGATTGGCTGGGATTCTTTAAGTTTAAGAAAATTATCGGCGGATAAATCAGACATAATGTCATCCACTATAATATATTTATCGCCTCTCTCGATTACAGCAACGGGAGTAAACGGTTCGCCGCCATTTATTTTTATTACCGGCCTGCTGTAAAATCCTCCTTCGCCGTTATTCTCTTCGGTATATCTATTAATGAAATATAATTGTTGTTTGCTGACTTCGCGGTTGAGAATAAGCGGAGTGATAAACGCGCCGTTTGATTTTGCGGGATCAATATCAACGTCGATAACCTCCTCGATCATCGCTCCATCGAATGTGGAAATTATCATCGTACCGCTTCCAAGGGCTTTCTGATGACTGGTTGACGACGCTTCCATCTTTTCCACAGGCATCATAAGCCATATATCCGAACCTCGCACACCGTGTTTTGCCACAGATATATCATATTGCTCAACAAATGCCACATGAATTGTCGGGTGGTTCCTTTTTATAGCGTCCTGAATTGATTTAAACATGGCTTTTCCCGGTTCATCCTTGGGATGCGAAATACCTGAAAAAACTATATTTATAGGCATATCCCCGAATTCAGATTTCAACTCGTTGGCGAGTTCATCTATATCCTGCAGGATCAGATCTGTTCGTTTGTACGTATTGGTTCTTCTCATGACAGATATCGTGAGGTGATCGGCGGATAATTTCGAGCCGGATTTATTATTGACCATATTGATAAATTCCTGTTTCTCTCGCATTTTTACATCAATTATTACATTGTCGGGTATGAAATTCGGATCGGTCATCTGGTATTCAGGCGGTTGCCAGTCATGGAGGTTAACACCATTGGTAATACCGATTGAAGGTACATTTACACCCTGCTCATGACGCGAAGGCGATTTTTTTACGTTGATAATTTCGGTATTTGTCACAAGCTCATGCCTCAAACTGACTGATGAGGTTATATCAGCGAGTGTTGCTGCGGCTTCAGTCAGATTCAGAACGATATTATTGCTTCCCGCGAATCCTTTGAATTCGTCTATTAGGGTATTTACATCTTTATGCATCATATCGATAAGCTGTTTTCTCTGACCGTCAGTCATGTTTGCCCACGTTGAGCCGTAAGCGTATTGCGCATAAATTTTTATCATGGTTATATGATCCATGCCAAGGAGCCATCCAAGATGCATTATATTGTCGGTAGAGAAATTCGCGCTGGCTACTTTGGGTAAACCTGCCGGTACAGGTGTATGGGTGGTGAATGCGAGCCCAACGTCTTTCCAGTATGATTTCGGATCGATTTCGGTCTGGAACATTTGTCTTTGCATAAGTTCATCCGCTACGAAAATACAGTTTGCCTCGTTCATATGCAGAATTGCCGGGACATGATCGATTACTCCTGCCTCAAGAAGTTTCTGAAGTGCTTCAATACCTCCCCTTCCGAGTAACTGATCCTGTTCGGCTCTGAGTTGCGGCGTCTCACTTGCTCCGCCGTATAACATGCGGGTTACGGATGAAGTCAAGTCCTCAAGCGCAAACACTCGCGCGTCGCCTGCGGGGATTTCCCATACTCTTGCCCTTACAGGTGTGCCTATAACATTCTGCTCAATTATTATTCCCGTATCAAAAACCGGTAGTTTGCTGTAATCTACCGGCAATTCTTCTGTAATCTGAATACCCTATTCGTTAAGCCTCTGTTTCACAACGGATTTATACAGGAGAGTTACGCCGTATGTTGTAACTCCGGTATCTGCAAGCCCTTCAACATATTCGCCTGCAAGTACGCCCAATCCTCCCCAGAATAACGACCGGATACCGCCGATAAGTTTCATCTCAGGTGAAAAATAAACGATGCTTCGTCCCTTAAGTTTTTCAATTGTAGGTTCAACTTTGTTATAAGTCCGTTTTGTCGGCGAAGGTTCTTCTGTGGACAAACCTTCCATTTTATATTTTATGTCCTCAATATAGTCCTTGCGATTTTGACGGTCGATTTTGTTAATCGCGTTTCTGACAGACTCGAATTCTTTTATCTGTTCTTCAGTAAGCTGAATATAATCGTTGTCCTTCAACTTTCTTAGGTACCTCGGATCAAGATACGGAGACGGAGCTGACATCAAAACCAGCTCAAGCACTTTTGCTTTGTCCTCGATTTTAAGTTTTCCATCGAGAAAACGGTCTATCAGCTCGGATGAAAGAGGTGTTGAGCTTTTGAATAAATCGAGGATAGTTCCGCCCGCTTCAAAATTCATTCCTCTAAGTGTATCCAGCACATTAAAAAATGATTTAGAGAACGATTCCGATACTTTTACGCCTTCAAGATGTTGAAGCGCATCAATAATGAGTTTTGAGCCTATCAATTCAGGAGCGAGGTTCGAAACCTGATAATTCCTTAACCCGAGAATGCGTTCCAGATATTCCTGGTAACCGGTCATTATTCCGGGATATAAAGTAGCTTCAAGCTGTGAATTTGTTCTCGGAGTGATCGCTATATACGATATATTCTTATCTTTTAATTCTTTAAGAATCTCTTCAGTGTGAAATCCTCCGGTAACTATTATTGCGGCAGAGACATTGTTTTCAGCCATGTTGGAAATTGCTTTTTCACAAAGGATATTGTCTCTTTTGCGTGATAATGTGTAAAATTTTTGCGATTCCGCAATACACTCCGATATATCTTCAGATGAAACTATGGTTTCCCCATTTAACTGAATGAAACCTGTGAGCTTTTCCCACCATCCATTTTGTGCGTAAGATAAATACCAGTTACATTCATTATGAGTTAAATTCAGGTTTACAAGCCTTGACAACAGGCATACATAGTCGCTGTAATTACAGAGATCTATCTCTTCATTTGATTCAGAAAGGTTTTTTATTATTTTGTAAGAAACTTCGCGTAGCTCATTGAATAATCCGGTTGAATTTATTTTTTTCTGTAAATTCGCGATTTCTATTTTTGTTCTCATTTGAGGATATTTATTCATATTAATTTCGTGTTCTCCGGCGAAATTACCGCAAAATATGAAAAATTCATCCGCATTTAATTTTCCGACAAGATATTTCAAAAATTTATCCGTCAGCGGTTTTAACTCGTTTGTAGGAACTTTGCCGTTTAACGACGTTAAAAATCGTTTTATCTCATTCTCAAGAATGTTGGTTTTAATTTTATTTTCAAGATCAACCAGATGCAGAAAACTGAACGTTAACTTGTATTGCGATTCGGATATATCCGCTGATTTTATATGACGTGATAAAATTTTAGCGAATGAATTGAAATCAGTATTCTTATACCAGAAAAAAGACTGGTATTCGTGAAAAAATCCGTATAGATCAGGATTTAAATCGGATTTTAAACGACTGTCCAGTTTGCTTCTTGCATCGAAGAGGTAATTCGTTGCCAATTTGTTGCCCGTTAAAACATTGCGAAGGCTCTGCCGGTTATCCTCATATATTTTTTTATCTTCAATACCAAATACACTAACCTTTTGATTTGTATTGAAACAAAAATATTCCGTACCGGATATTTTGCCTTTTTCTGTGAAATATTCAAGAACAGCATTTTTGAGCGATTTGTCAGCCGGATGGTTTCTTACGGAGTCGATATCGTAATTGCCCCAGTATCCTTCCACATAAATATTATTTATGTTTAATTCCTTGTTCAGAAATTCTATTATGCCGGCGATATCTCTTTGAACAGAAGGGGTTGAGTGCATGTCTTTTATCTGAATAAGGAGTTTGCCGTTATTGGCTTTGTGTTTATCCATTATGGCGCCCAGAGCAGGCGGGAGGTTGAAGTTATCAAGATTTACTTTATTTTTTTCCGTACTGTAACTACAATATGCGATGCATGAAATAAATAGTGAAACTATACAGGCGATAGAGACTTTTTTATAGTGGAGTTTCTTTTTTTGTTTTTTCATTTATATCTCCATTATTGTAAAGTTTTAATTATATATCAACATTACTTTAATTATATAATAAAGAGATAAAAAAGTCCAGAACGGAATAAGGATCAGGATATTATAAAAGATGTCAAATATTGGGGTAAGCGTAATAATACCCGTATATAACAGGGCAAAATTTTTGGCGCGGGCGGTGAATTCGGTTCTTCAACAAACATTCACCGATTTTGAGTTGATTGTTGTCGATGATGGTTCCCATGATTCACCTGAGATGGTAATGGAAAAATACTCTGATTCGCGGGTAAAAATTCTAAAACAAAAAAATGCCGGGGTAAGCAGTGCGAGAAATACAGGTGTTTTGAATGCCAGATATGACCTCATTGCTTTTCTTGATTCCGACGATGAATGGAAACCGGCGAAACTCGATAAACAAATCAGGTTTTTGATCGATAACCCTGAATGCCGTATCTGTTATACCGGAGAAGATTGGATTCGCGATCATCAACCGTTTGCGCATGCGAAATCAAAAAAAAAATACGGCGGGTTAATCTTTGAGTATTGCCTGAAAGATTGTTTTATCGGATGTTCAACCGTGATCATCAGCAAATCGGTTTTTTTTGAGGCAGGTATGTTTGACGAATCGTTTCCAGTATGCGAAGATTATGATTTATGGTTGAAAATATCCGCGAAATACCCCATCTTTATTATTAAAGAACCTCTTATATATAAACATGGAGGACATGAAGGGCAACTATCGCGGATATACTGGGGATTGGACAGGTTCAGGATAAAATCTATTGCCAATATAATGCAAAGCGGTAAACTTAATAACTCGCAAGTTGAACTGGCAAGAAAAGTTTTAAATGATAAATGCGCTGTTGTTTGCTCAGGCAGTCTGAAACGGAAAAATTACCGCGATTTCTCATATTATTTGAGCTTAATTTTGAATAAACCTTGTTTGGAGAATAAAAGTGGATTTTAATTTAAAGGAAATAGCGATAAAAAATATTGATTTCTCGGATACTACCTTTCAGATTTCGTATCCGGCCTATGATGGCGGCATTGAACAGTCGATAGCCGATTCGGGGTTTCTTTCTTCTCCTGTGGTTAAGGAAAAAGATGATAAATACCTTATTATAAGCGGATTCAGACGCTTGCACGCGGCAAAAAAACTCAATCTTGAATCTGTCACATGTATTGTATCTGATTTCGATGATTACAAGGCATTTAAGTTTGCCGTTATGGATAATTTGTCACAAAGAAAGTTGAATATATTTGAAATATCTATGGTTATCGAAAAATTTCATTCTCTTTTCAATCTCGATTATTGCGTTATCGCAAGGGAAATTCTGCCTTTGCTGGGGTATCCGCCGTCCGCAAAGTTAATCGACAGGCTTTTATTTGCCGATAAATTCTCCCAAACACAGAAAAAAATCTTGTTTGAGTCCGGTGTGGAACCGGAGAAAATATTGTCGTTTCAGTTTATAGAAAAAGAAATATGGGATGAAGCGATACGATTGCTTTGCGAATTAAAACCCGGGGTGAATAAATTCAATCAGATTTTAGAGTTGATAAAAGAGATTTCCCAGCGCGAGAATATTTCACAAAAAGAGGTTTTGGCTAAACCTGATGTACGGGTGGTATTGGAAAACGGGAATTTGACCGCTCCACAAAAAACCGATCAGTTGCGCATTGCGTTATTTTCGCTCAGAAACCCTGAAGTTTCCGGTTTTGAGGAAGAATATTCAAAAAGAATGAGAAAACTAAATATTGGAAAAAATTTAAAAATTAGTCCGCCTCAATCATTTGAAAATGAGGTTTTTAAAATGGAGTTTTCATTTAAAAATGTTGGTGAGTTGAAAAAAAATATTGAAGATTTAATAAGGCTGAGTGAAAAAAAAGAACTTGATGATCTTATCGATTTAGTGCGTAAAGTAAGGTAAACAATGTATTTTCCGGATCAAATAATAATTGAAAAATCCGCTCTGAAACTTCCATTCGCGAAAAAAATTACCGGCAGGTTTCATGATGTGCCTTTGGAAGTTGTATCAGAAATAAAAGATACAAAAAAAATTCTGTTCGATAACCCGGCTGGAAAAAAAATATTTCTTATAACCGATTATAAAGGAAACATTATAAAAAAATGTCCCGGTTCGCGAGGAGTGTTGTGCTGTAATTATTATGTAGCGAATATTATAAACGGTTGCCCTTTCGCCTGTACCTATTGCATTCTACAGGATTACATAAACTGCGGATCGGTAATGATATGCGCTAATATAGACAGGTTTTTCGATGAACTGAAAACAATGCAGAGGGCGAATTTTTTTCTCAGAATAGGTACCGGCGAACTTGCCGACAGCCTTGCATTTGATCCATATCTGGATTTATCCTCGGAATTGATTGCGCGTATAAAAGAATACCCATCTACGATTTTGGAATTGAAGACAAAATCCATTTGTATTGACAATCTGTTGAAACTTGATCATAACGGGCAGGTTGTAATCGGATGGTCGCTTAACCCTCAGGAGCTGGTTGATTCCGATGAACGTGATGCCGCTTCGCTTGATGATCGCCTCAAAGCGGCGCGCAGGGTTGTATCCGCCGGGTATAAAGTCGCGTTTCATTTTGATCCGGTAATTCTGATAAACGAGTGGGAACAAAAATATAAAAGCGTGGTAGACAAAATCTTCGATTTCGTACCTCCGCATATGATATCATGGATAAGCATTGGGGGGCTCAGGTTTACCCCTGCCCTGAAAAAGATATATCAGCAAAAGTTTCCCGATAGTAAAATATTAAGTTACGGCGAATTTACTATGTCGGCGGATGGAAAATTAAGGTATTTCAGGCCTATCCGGTTTGATATGTACCGGAAAATGACCGGATTTATCAAATCGCACGGCGATTCGATACCTGTTTATTTCTGTATGGAATCCGCTCAAATGTGGAACGATGTCATGGGATCGCTCCCTTATGATAGAAAAGAACTTAAATTAACTTTTACACCGTATCCCGGTTGAGGTGAATTCAAAAATGAAATCGAATATTATGATTTTTGTGTTTATATTCCTATTCGGCGTTATAAATGTTCTAAATGTTTGCGCTCAGGAAAATCAGAGAGAAAATATTGTGCAACCGCCTCGATCTACAGAACTTGAACTAAAATACGAAGACGAGGAACTTGCCGATAACCTTCTCGGAATAGAATCTCTGAAAAATTATGATGAAAAAACAAGGAAATCAACTTTTAACGAGTTCCAGAAAATTATCGGATCACTTATTGCGCGGGCCGAAAGGGAAAGCGCTCTTTTAAATGCTTTATGCGAGAAAGAAATAAGTTTGTTCCCGGATGAGAAAAAATCGTATATTGATATAGCGACTTATTATTACAAACTGAAAAATTATGAAAAAGCGTCGCAATACGCTAAGAAATCTATCGATAAAAAAAACAGTTATTCCGAGAATAAAGATAATATAAACGAAATATGGGTTTATACCATAATCGGACAGAATTATCTCCATGAAAAAAAGTTCGAGGATGCCTACGAAAATTTCAAAAAAGCAATAATAGCAGGCAAAAAAATATCGCTCCCTTATTATCTCATGGGCAATACCTGTTACAAACTAAAAAAGTATGTGGAATCCGCAAACGCTTACACTGTCGGTTTCACAATGGAACCCAACGACGCTCAACCTGTAGATTTCTTTTTCTTTGCCATTTCGCTGCACAAGAACGGATTAACAAAAAAAGCCGAAGACCTGCTCAAAGCCGGTTGTTACCGATACCCAAACGCTGTGGGAATGTACATGAACCTGGGCTATGTATACCTTGAACAGGATAAACTTATCGAGTCGTACCTTGCTTTTCAAACAGAAAAATTATTGTTCGGGCCGGACAGTACATTTTATAAACCCGCCGATTACAATATCGGTATGGTAGCCGACCTCATAAACAGGCGAAAAAATTCCCGTGAAATGAAAATATTCAACAATATCGTAAATTGGGATAAGTTTAGCGGGGAAACAAAATACGAACAGGCTCTCGCGGAAATATTATCGGCAAAAAAAGAGTTCGCCGCCAACAGCTGGATTATCAATTTATTTATTGAACAAACCTATATGAAACTAAAAAAATACAATGAGGCATTAAGTATTCTTGACGAAATGGACAGGATGAACCCGAACGTATCGCATACATACCTGGAACTGGGATTGGTGTATGCATTGCTTAATAACAAAGAAAAATCCGCTGAATTTTATAAGAAGGCATACAACTTGGACCCGGTTAATTGGAAAGTAAAAGAAATGCTTTTGAAAAAAAATAAAGATAAAGAATAAACATGAAAATCCATTATTTGCAACACGTTGATTTTGAGGATCCGGCAAACATACTTGTCTGGGCGGATAAAAAACAACACACTGTTTCCAAAACGGAACTTTTTAATCACGAACCAATGCCGGGTGTGGACGATTTCGATTGGCTGGTGGTTATGGGAGGGCCCATGAGCGTTAATGAGGGAGACAAATATCCGTGGATCAACGATGAGAAAAAACTTATCGAGCGGGCGATCATTAACAATAAAACCGTGATAGGTATTTGCCTTGGCTCTCAGCTTATAGCAGATGTTCTTGGCGCAAAGGTTTATAAAAATAATGTGAAGGAAATTGGCTGGTTTCCGGTAAAGTTGACTCAGAAATCTAAAAAAAATAATCTTTTTGAGGGTTTTCCGGATGAGTTTATCTCTTTTCACTGGCATGGAGATACTTTCGATTTGCCTTATGGCGCTTTGAGGCTTGCTTCTAGCGATGCTACTTTAAATCAAGGGTTTTTATATAAGAAAAACGTACTGGCTCTTCAATTTCATCTCGAATCTTCTATTGAGAGCGCGGGCAAACTGATAAAATATTGTTCAGGAGAACTTGTCTGTGGCCAATACATACAGGATGCGGAGTATATTTTGTCCAGAGAAGATTATTTTAGAGAAATAAAGGCGAATTTACAAATTATACTCGACAGATTGGAAAAACAAAAATGAATCGAAAAGAAAGAAAACCTGAATGGCTTATTACAAAAGGTGTTCTTGACTCATCAGTTATTCAAATGGAAAAAAAGTTGAGCTCAACAGGTATAAAAACTGTCTGCAGGGAAGCCGCTTGCCCGAACCGGTGCGAATGCTGGAAACATAAATCGTTTACGTTTATTTTGCTTGGCAATGATTGTACAAGGAACTGCCCGTTTTGCAACATTGATTATGTAAAACCTCTTCCCGTGGATGAATCCGAACCGGAAAAAATAGCTGGTTTTGTGAAAGAAATGGATATAAACCATATTGTGCTTACATCGGTTACCAGAGACGATATTCCCGATGGCGGAGCAAGCCAGTTTATCCGGACAATCAGGGAAATTAGAAAAATAAAAAAAGATATTCCTATCGAATTGCTTATACCCGATTTCGGTGATTTTGGTAATTATGTGGAAGTGATAAAAGAAAACCCTTCCATTATCGGGCATAATATCGAGACAGTCAGACGATTGTACCCTGCAGTACGCCCCAGATTCAAATACGACAGGTGCCTCGAGATAATATCGTTTTTAAAAAGCAATTCATCAGGTATTTACATAAAATCAGCGATATTAGCCGGATTAGGCGAAAGCGCCGTCGAAATAAAATCAGCCATGTCAGATCTGGCGCAAGCGGGGTGTGATATTATTTATGCCGGGCAATATCTTGCCCCATCCATGAAGCATTATCCTGTGGACAGGTACTATACCCCCGATGAATTCGCCGATTTACAGGATTACGGAAAAAGTCTGGGGATAAAATCGGTTGTTTGCGCTCCCCTTGTGCGGAGTTCTTACAGGTCATGGGAAAATCTATAAGGAGATTAGTAATGAAAAAAATTTTTTTCGCAATGGTTCTGATTTCCCTTTTTTTATCATCGCAAAACACGTTTTCCGAAAATGATAATGATACAAACGCCATGCTTACGATTTTTTTAAAACATAATCAGTCCAGAAACCTCGATCAAATAAACGCTTACCTTAACCAGACAGGGTTTTGGAAAGAGTTCCCGCCAAAAGGCACTGAAGTCGTATCATGGAATGTTGTTATGGGTGTCGGGCATGTGATAACACTCAAGGTTCCCCCGGACAAACTCAGGGATGTAAACATCGTTCTTGAGAAAAGGGCATGGGGTGTTTTTAAAACAGAGTTTTACCCCACTTATGATTTTAAACCTATCTGGAAAAAGAATCTTGAGGTTCTAAACGGTAAAGAGTAACAGGCACTGTAAATATCTGCCGGTAAAATTAAATTAAAAGTATTTTCCCAATATTTCAGTATAATATCGCACCGGTAAATTATGGATAAATGATCGTAAATAGTGTATAATTAACATAGTTGATTACCTGTTTTAACAAGCGATCTTGATCTATTATAATCCGAAGGATATTTATGTATAAGAATATTTTTATTTTTTTCACGGTTCTGGCTTTATATACACAGTCTCTTTGTGCGTTAGAAAAAAAAGAGTTTCCTGTAAAGATCCCATCTGATTTAGGTTCGGTAGAACATTGCTCTGTTTCAAATGGTAATCGGTTTGTAATTCATATTCAGGATGCTCATTGCTACTATCCGGTTCAACAACAGATAATAAAAATTATAGAGTACCTTTCAGGTAAATACTCAATACGTAATATTTTTGTGGAAGGTGCCGATTCCAAACTGAACGCGAATCAGATAAAATCATGCCCCGATAAAGACATTAGAAAACTAATAGCCGATTATTTTCTAAAAGAGGGTAAAATCTCTGGTGTAGAATATCTTATGGTCGAGGGCGAAACCGATTATTGCGCAATGGGGGTGGAAGACAGGGAATTATATCGACGGAATTATTCTGCGTTTACTGAGTCGCTGGGGTTAAGCGAGGAGGTATCCACCCAGTGTGTTGAGCTTGAAAAACAGATAGATTCCGCCAAGTCCAAATTCTATTCAAAAGAGCTATTTGAACTTGATAAAAATTATTGCGCTTACATAAATGCTGAAATGACATTAAGGTCATTCGCGCTTTTTTTAATAGGCCATCCGCAGGCAACGAAGATAAATCCGGATGATTTCGAGAATTTAAAAACGCTAAAAACCGTATTGGAACTGGAAAAAAAACTGGATTACAGCGCGATAGAAATAGAAAAAAACAGGCTTATTTTATCGTTACAGCATAAACTTACACCCGAAGAAAAAATTAAACTCCTTGATGCCACACTGAATTATTCTCTGGAAAAAATATCGTCTTTAAGCTTGTTTAAATTGTTGCTTGAATACTCTAAATCGGCAGAAATACCGATGGGCGATTACCCGTCTCTCAAGGTATATATAAATTATCTTGATGAATCGGATAAAATTTCAGCTACCGAAATAGATAACGAAATTGCGCAAATTGTGGAAACACTCAAATCGAATATTTTTATAAATGAAGACGAAAAAACAATATCCCGCATAGACAAATTTGTGAAAACACTGAAAAATATTGCAGGGTTGCGAGCGGGTACACGCGATTTGGATTTTTATCAATCCGAAAAACAATTCTTTATTGAAAACGCGGGGAAATATCTTTCCGATTCATTTCAGGGAAAAGACCTGAATTCGTCAATACTCAATAAAATGAGCAGGTTTGACAATTTCTACAAATTTGCTGTACAAAGGGATTCTATACTTGTGAAGAAAACTATTTCGAATATGGACAAGTCCGCTTTGAACAGCGCTGTGCTTATTACCGGCGGATTTCATTCGGATGGTATAAAAAACAAATTTGCCGACAAAGGGATTTCATACATTTCCGTGAAACCGAAATTCTTTTTCAGTTCGCAGAATAATTTCCATAACTATGAGTCTGTTATACTGGGTGTTAGAAACTCACTGGAAAATTATTTGTTGACCCAATTGGGTTCGTTGGCTGTTGCCAATATTCTTGTCGAGGGAACTCCGCTGGTTCAGGAATGGAAATCGGGCGTTTACAATGCCGAGATGAATTTATCAGTTTTGGCGGCGAAAATGGCGGCGGTTAAACTTAATCTGCAAACTCAAATGGGGATAAAACCGGGCGCGGAATTGTCGGATGCGATACTAAATACCCTGGGTTCACGGCTCGGAGACGAAAACGGGAAATTTTTGTCGTTATGGAACAATGAATATAAAAAGATAACCGCTGAACAGCATCCTTTTTTAGAAAATATTGAAACTGATTTGAAGACGGTTGGCGGGAAAATATTCCTGAACATAAAAATCGGTGATAAACAAATAGTTTTCCCGCTTAATGACAGGTATACCGCCGATCCGGAATTAATAATAAACTCGTTTCTTACTCCTGAAAAATTCGCTTCAATTATCGCGGGCGAACCTGTTTTAAGAGAGTCAGTTGATTCAATTGAGCAATTGAGAAACCTGCGTAATAAAGTAAACGATATTCTTCTTAATCCGAATTCTTTTTCCGATCAAATAACCGAAGAAGAAAAAAAATTGATTTATTCCATCGCGGAATCAATATTGCAGTCAAAGTCTACTGCCGAAATTAAAGCGCTGGAGGATTTTAATAAGAAAACCGCTCGCGATATCAGTGAAATCATAAACCTTGCGGTATTCAATGATACAGTCGGCACCATATCCGGGGAATTTGCGGAAAAACTAACTTATTCGCAACTCCTGAGCAAAATAAAATACGGATCCATGGCTCCGACTATGATTTTTGCCGAAACGATGAAAGATTCACAACCCGTATTATCCGATTTTGCGCAGTTTGTTTGTAACAGGTTCGGTTTATTCAGCGAAACAAAAACAACGCAGGATATAAGGTTGGTTCTTGATGAACTTCTAAGACAATATCTCGTCCAAATAAAAGAAGTTTCTTTAGCGGATCTCAATGGCATGATTATGGACAGGTTCGCGAGAATGATACACATATCGCTGAAAATGGGTGATGGAATACGCCCTCATGGTATTGTCGCGGTGTTCAAGTATGCGTTCAATTTAATGCCTGATTTCACATTTGAGGAAGGAATGCTTATTCATGATCTTCTTGAGCGTGAAAGCATATATACCGAAGACCAAGTTATTCAACTTATGCTGAACTCAACATGGATTAATGAAAAAATAACAAGGATCCTTATATCTAAACCGATTGGTTACGAAAAACTTCTGGAGCTGATTAAGTCGGATGAGCTAAGGTATATTCGCCAGTCACCGACCCCGCTTAATTTTTCACGATTCAATAAAAAATATTCTCAGGAATTTGGTGAGTTGTTTTCCATGAAAATATTTTCAGAATCCCTTGATGAATCACAACCGCTTAAAAAAGCATTAGAGGTACTCATCGCGGAAGGATATAAAAACGATCAGAAAATCAATCAGTTTGTAAACCTTGCGATTTTTCATAAAAACAGGTATTTGAAAACAAAAGAAGACAGGTTTAATTTTGATCTGGTTATCCTTGACCTTACCGAATTAATTACCAGAGAAATGTTACTGCGAGAAAAAGAAGTTACATGGGGTATGGTTACAGATTTTGCAAAAATAGATTCAAATTCACCTGATTATGACGAGATAATTTTCAACAACTTCTTCAATCAGGCTGATGTTTCAGGTTATGAGATCAATATGATGTCTTACGGACAGGACAAGGAAGGAGAGGAACGAAATCTTACCACTCCTCTTGGGCTTGAAACCAGTCCTGAACAATACCGATCGATGCTCGGTAATTTTATTCAGTCAACCGGAAATCCTGTTATTTTGTTTACAGAAACTGGAAAAATCAATGAAGTCAAACAATGGCTCGATTCAATGAACCTGAATATTCTTGTTGTGGTTGTGCCATTTGATTATAAAAAGAAAGATATTGATATAAATTGGAAAAAACGGCTCGATTTTTTAGGGTACTGGTATAATTTGTCTGAAGTTTTGTCAAAAAAATTTCGCGGGCGCCTGCGGATTGTTGGTTTTGATGACTATGACTCAAATCATTATGATAGTTTCGGCAGGGATTATTTCACAACCGATCATTTAATTGCAGGTTTTGGTAATCCGACGGATAAAGAGCTTCTTCAAATTGCTGCAAATGCTAAAACCGATATTTTATTATTACTTTCAAATATAGGTTTCCTGAATAAAAACATTGTTAATGAAATAATCGAAAATAAATCTTTCAATCCGGATGTTCTTTCGGTTTTGCTTAAAAATAATTCCATTACATTTGATGATGATATTATTGGCTCAATATCAAAACGGTTGTACACACATCAGATTTCCGAAGTTTTTTCTTCCGTGCAGAATATGCGTTCCGCTATGTTGTTTTGTTATATGGCAAAGAACAACCCGAAATTTATCGGAAGCCTTATCGGGCAAATGGATAACGATAAAATTATTAATCTTTTAGCTCATGCTTTAAAATTAGGTTTTCAATTCAATCAGGAAACATTACCGGATAACCTGAGTCCGGGAAAAATGCAGGAGTTTGTAGAAAACCTCGGTGCCATAAACCCTGAATCTGCTGCGAAATTGGTTAAAACGGTATGTGATAAAAATCAGGAAAAGGGAAGAGAACTTATTGAAAAATTTTCTCACGATATTCGTGACGATAATCTGGTGAAAAATATTCTGCTGAATCTGATCAATGTATATTCGGAATCGTACCCTGATTTTCAGGAACTTATACCGTTTCTGGAATCGGATGTTACCCCGTTGTGGCATAAAGGGTTTGTGATAAGCAACGCGCTTTTGTATCTCGATAAAAAACAGGATTTGCACAAATACATATACGCTATCTTAGACGTATTCAACGAACAGGGCGATTTCACCGAATGGATTCAACTGAATATACTCAAGCATAATGACAGGGTTGAACAATGGATGAAAGTTGTCTCGATTTTTCCAGAAATCGATGAATTGCGAACAACGAGGTTGCTCAAATCAGCTATTATGACCGATAAACATATCCTCGCGCAGTATTCCGATTTTATATACAAAATGGCTTCAGGCAAAGATATATATTCTTCGTTATTAAGCGATAGAGAGGAGTTTAACCTTATCTTTCACGCTGTAAACGCTGTATTTTCATTGCCCATAGAAACAAAAATGTATGTTTTTAATATTATACCTTTCATAAAGGAATTATTACCAGAAGGAATGACGTTCGCCCGGATATTCAACGAGTACCTTGAAAAAACCGATCAGGCGGGAAATGTTGTTGAAAAAGGTATTCCTATATCCTGTATTCTCCAGTCCATAGTGTTTTCCGAGGGCGACCGTAATGTGCTTGATTCGCTCAAACAGATGTTTTCATCATCGTATATCAGCGAATCGACTTCTGTAAAAAACCGGTTGGCATCGAATTATCTGAGAGTATTTGCCGAATATAACCAGTCGCAGTTATATTCATCGTTGAAACTACATACCGACAATAGAGACCAGTTTATTGAATTGATCAGATTATCGACTTCACAACAACGCAGAGACGAAATTTACAATGAACTGAAATTGTCCGAGTATCATAAAAAAAGGCTTATGGAAAAATTTGATAAAACATCCAGGAAACGCCTGATTGCGATAAAATCGGCTAACTACAGCAAACAGCGGTTTACCAAAAAAGATCAGAAAGCTTTAATCGATGTTATTGATTTCATGTTGATATTAAATGACAATTATCCTGTATTGCAACATGGAGATCAACAAGCTGCATCCAAATTTAACGATATTCTCGAACGACTGGATGAATTCGAAAATGTACAGGGACTGAGAACAGAAATCATGAAAGTGTTTGTCAGGTTTATCAGGCTGGATTTTCCGGATTTGTTCAAAACTGACGATGAGTTGATAACGCGTATTGACAAAATCGAGGAAGTAAAAAATTATTGGAAATATAAACTGGAATGGGATGATGAGAATCAGCGGGGTATCGATCTTATGCGAAAAGCCGTGGAAGGATACCTGCGTGACGGATCAAGCCTGAAATCAATAAAATACGGCGGAACTCCGCAAACGGAAGTTCAACTGAAAATTGTTCGGGAGCTTATTAAAGAATCATTTAAAAAGAAATACCTCCAGGATGGATTAACCGAAGAAGAATCATCAAAAAAAGCCGACAGCCTTGCCTCAATGTATATTGCTACCTGGAAAAGAGATAGTTCCTCCAGAATAGACCTTCGGGATTTTGGCGCGCTCAAACGCAATGAGACTATCGTCGCGTGGACATCCGATGAAGTACCTGATTGGCTCCGGTTCGGCTTATCCGGTGGAGGCACATGCCTTGCACCGGGAAATACCAGCGTCTATACCAAAAATTTGCCCGGATATATGTTTTCCGCTCTTGTTTCCGGAGGTTTGTATTTCGGAAAATACAAGGGGGATTCAAGAGACAGGGTCAATCAGGCGCTTATGCCTGTTGAAGTTTCAACCGGCAACCTCAGGTTGTTTGTGGTTAATCAATACTACTATTCCTCCGGCGGTGAAATAGCCGAAGATATTGGAATTGCCTCAGTTATTGCCGCTATCCGCAACGCCGGCCTTTATGGGGCAGATGGTGTTGTTATACCTGTGGGAAGCCCCCAGTTTGGTTATCTAAACCAGATGAAAGAGTTTCTTAAAAATGAGTTTTCCACTGTTATTGATAACATAGACGAATCAGGAAAACTGGTAAGCAGAGAAAAAATAACCATCAGTTCAATGGATTCTGAAGATGTAAAAATGATTGTGCCTGAAGAACCTAACCGCTGGAGATATTTTGACGCGACTGATTATGTATATGGTGAATTTAGCGAAAAAATGAACGAGAATTTTTCTTATGTCGATTTTGAGAATGCGGCTCCTATATCAATTGCAGGAATACAATTTAAAGGTTTGACCATAACCTCAAAAGCAGTTGTCATCCATATTAACCGGAATCAAATACCCGTTGAAAAAACTGAAGTGATAGAAGATAACAAACCTGTACCTGATGCAATTATTGATCTGATGAAACAAGATAAACTTGTTGTTATCGGGGAAAAGGTATCCGAGGTAAAAGATTATTTGTCCAGAATATCAAGAACCGATAGAACAACCGGTAAATACCTTAACCTTGTTCTACAGGTTAGCGAACTGTTATCTAAAGAACTTAATTCCAAATATGTACAAAGAAATTTCGATTCGCAGTACGTAGTCTTATCTATAGCCAATAACGGTTTGCCGGTAGCAAGAAAAATCGGGGAGATGCTCGACGGGCTCGATTATGTTAACGGCCAGATTTCAAACAAAGGTGAAAAAGACTATATCCCCGAACTTGCGGATACAAATAAACCGAGAAAAGTATTCCTTGTTGACGAAGCTATTACAACCGGCAATACCGCGGTAAAAAATATCGAGATGGTACTTGAAAAAGGGATATGTATGCCTGAAGAGATTGTTCTGGTCGCGTTGACTGCTGATCCTCAAGCGGTTGAAAAACTTTTGCGGAAATACCCCGATATTAAAGTTGTAGTTGGGCTCCTTGAGTATAGGACTGAGCAAAACGGAATGTTTGTGTCCGAATTGCTCGGTGGTTTAACAGAAAAGACACAGCCGTTGGAAATAATCGCCGAGAAGAAAGTGAAAGTCGGCGGTATTGAGTATAAAATCCTTGATCAGTTCCAACGCGGACAATCGTTTGTGGTGTATACCGCCGAAACGCCCGCCGGTTCAAAAGTAATACTGAAAACAACGGTTAGTGAAGACGAAGGCGCACGGTTCAAAATGATATGGGAACTGGTTAGCAACAATAAACCGGAACTGGGTGTTCCACAGGTTCATCAATATGATGAAAAAACAGGTGTACTGGTCTCGTCATTCATATCCGGGACTACTCTGGCTAACTATATACGGCAGGAAGGGAAATCACCTTTTGAATTGACCTTTGAGTTCCTGAACGCCATTCACGATGTTCTTGAAGTGGCTGATTTTCTTAACCAGCATAATGCCCAGTACGTAAATATTACACTCAATAACCTGCGTAAAGATCCGGCAAACGGGAAATGGTACCTGACAAATTACACTCCGTTCCCTTATCGAATGAAACCGTTACCGGAATCCGGTGTAGTTTCCCAATTAGGGTTTATTATAGAACAAGTTATAAATCATTTTAATTCATTTTCAGGTACCTTTAACGATGATGACCGCAAAATTGTTTCCAATCTTGAAACATTGCTTACAAATATAAAATCAGGAAAAATCGATTCCATAACAAGTTTGAATAAAGGATGTTCAGAAATATTTATATCTTATCTGAACACAAAATCAATAGGTAATATGGCTAAAATAAACCTTGAATCTTATAAAGAGATCCTCGATACCAATAATTACCGTGTTATGGATAAAATATATAGGATTTTGCGCTCCAACAAGTATTACCGATACCATATAGAAGGTGTCTTAAACCTATTGAATCAATTTACCGACATGACTCTCGCGGAAAAACAGGTTTATATCCTTGAAAAACTTGAAGGCCTTCTTGATGGCAGTTTACCGGAACTTAAAATGTTTGGTGAATCGGGATTTTTGTATATTGATATCATGGAGTCGGATATGACCTCGTTTATGGATACATCGGAAAGATCGGATCAAATAAAAAATATTACCGGCGGAATCTCAAAAAATAGGGATGCGTTGCAGGCATATGTCCAGAATGTGATTAAATCCCTGAAATCCGGTCAACCCGTATTTCTCACCGGGAACTATGATGCCATAAAATACGTATATAATGAAATATATGCTAAAACCGGGCGGAAACCGGAAAACGTATTTATTATTCCCGATTTCATAACCAAAGGATTTGAGAGTATTCCTGCAAAATTCGCGAAAAAACCTGTATTGAACGCCAATCAATTATTTTTCGGCAATACATATAAAAAAGAAGGTACAGAACTGATTGTAACAGAATCGACACTATTCGACCTTCCGCAAATATCGGCTTTATTGAAGGCAGATGATAAGTTTACCGACGAATTAAGGTTACGCATTATAAATAATCCGGGTATGAATCTTATTCTTAAAACAACAGGCGATATAATAATCGGGCTTGTTTCTTTTGCGCTTGTCGATGGGATTAATCCGCAAACGAATGATTACCGGTGGAAAACAACCCCAAATAGTAAAATGCTCGTGAATTATTCTTCTTTCATAAAAAAGAAATCCGTTAAGGCAAAATATGAAGGTGTTCTGACTTTGCTCGAAAAACATTTGGCGTCAAGATTTCAAACCAATGAGATATATAGGTATTATTACCCTCAGGATTATCTGCAGTATATGATAAGCCAGGCCTATTATCCATTTATTAAAACCGGTTTGGTCGCGCCTTTCGAACTGTTTAGAACCGCTTTTGCGGATAATAACCCGCAAGATCTGATACAATTGTTTCCCAAAAGGGCCGATGATAAAACAGTTCTTTTGAATGAAACTATCGGGAAATTATGGAACGAAAAATCGAAAGAATATAAAAATATCCTTTCGCGCGATGGTGAAAAAACATTGACTGTTGAAATTACCAGAGACATTGCGTATGACGTTTGTAAAAATAACCCCAATATTTCACCGGAACAATTTGTAACCGATTTTCTGGGATTGAAACTATCTGTCTTTGATTATATTTCTTCATCTATTTTGCCGGGGTTAAATATAACTAAAAATATAGACGCCTTATATGAAGAATATTTGAAAAACGTTTCCCAAATCAATCCCGATATTGAGGAGATGAGTAAGGATGGATTCGAACAGATAGTGAAACTCCCCACAGGAAGTTCCGCGTTTAAAAATTGGATAGAATATCATAATCATGGTCTCGTGATGGGCCTTGATAAAATTAATTCCGGTTCAACTACCGCAGGAAAAGGTTTTACTGAAGAATTTGGTATTGCTTTATCGCAATTCGTAAGGTTGACGGGAAGGCGCCTCGTTGATTCGGAATGTGAAAAGAATATACTTAATGACGTTACACTGTCTATGGTAATTAAAGACGGATGGAGCGATCCCATATCGATAACTCCAAAATTTAATGGATTGGGGTATGGATTGGTTTCAAAATTTACATCTTACGAATTTGACGATACCGATTATTTACTGAATAATTTCAGCGAGGAAATTGAGAAGAAACTCAGGGATTTCCTGTCGCAATTATCCGATTCGGAACGTTCACAATTGATTATTAATTTAAACAGCATTAATTTTAATAATGATTATAAACAAACGGAATATATCATTAATATGATATTTGCTTCTTCTCTGGGAAAAGAAGAAAAATTGAAAATGCTTCTTTCTCCACTTGCGGAATACGGGCAGTCCATACAATCGGTATATGGAGATAACCGCGTTGTTTTTGTTAATGCGGATTTTGCTTTCGAAAGAATAAATATTCATTCCATAATTGCGAATAAATCAACAATATACCTTTTTACAGGAAGTTATGAGAATGTAATGTCGCTTTATAATCAGTTGAATGACACATTATCCAAACTGGATGCTGAAAGTATCAAAGAAGTTAAAAACAGAGTATCCGCGTTTTTACCGTTTGTATATTATGTACCTGATCAAATATTGGGTTCGCGGCGAGGGCATTTGTTTAATTTCGGAGAGTATGAGAATTCAATAGCCATTCAAAGAATCAAATCCATGCCTTTTTTGCCTGATAAAATACATTTTATCGAATCAAGTAACCTGATGTTTCGTAACGAGGATATAAACATCGCGTTGGCGGATATAATGGGAACTGGAGGTATGTTGAGGTTAATAACATCACGGTATAACCGAAAAATTGAGGATTTGCGAAATTATAGCATTAACGTTGAAAAAATTATGCCCGGTTTTGTTTTTCTGCGGTTGAACTTGGAATTCGAAGACAAAAAGTTCGAGTCTCTTATACGGTTTGAAATAAAAAACAGGTCCCAATTAAAAACTCCATCGGCTGTAACTATGGAAACAGAACCGGCGGTTCCTTTCGGGCCCGGAACAAAAATTATTAACTCTTTTGCGATAAAACATTACGGATTAAATGCGGATATGGTGGGGGAGTTTATCTTTTATGATCCAATGCCGGTAGATAATTTATCGGTTAATGATACTATTGACATCGGAAAAATTGAGAAATTTGATTCCGGCGAATCTATTCCTGCAAGGAAATTGGTTCGCATACAATCAGGGTTGTGGCTAAAATACGGATTGGTGCCGGAAATTAAACCTGAATATATAATTTTTGACAATAGCAAATCGGATTTATATCTGTTGGCAAGTTTTCATACAATGACAAGTGTTGCCAGAGCTGAAGACATGTTTTTCAATTTAATTAAACAGAAGATTTATCCGTTTGCGATTGCGAAAAAACAAATATCTTCATGGATGAATGGCAAAGATACACCATTTGAAGTAAAAAGAGAAATTTTCGATGGTATCCTTGACGGATTCAATGGTGACATTAAATATTTCAAATTGTTCGCTGATTCTGTTATTAAATCCGATCAGACAAAAAATATGGTTAACGCTATAACCGAATACACTAAAACAAGGCTGAAATATGAAGCGGAAGATACTTCATTTAACCAAAGTATGACAAAGATACATTCTTATTTATCCAGTGTTTTTTCAGCAGAAAAAGGATTTGTCCTCGACGGTATAAGGAATTTACCTGAATTCTCATCAAATCAAACTGCGGCTGATGATATTATAGAATACTCAAATCGTTTGATCAGAGATTATAAATATTGCGTCAAATCACTGAATGCGTATTTAGAAACTCTTATGGATGATTATCAGCATATTGATGTTTTAAACGCTATAAAAGCGATGGAAGAAAAAATGAAAGACGTTGCCAGCTCAACTTTAATGGTTCCTGAAATATTAGCGGCCAAAAATTCGGACGCTAATTTGATTATGGGTGAATTAGGAGCCAATACTTTGCTTAAACCTTCTCAACTTATAAAAGCCAGGATTTCAATAAGCCGTGAAATTTATTCTCCGACAATCAAAGTCTTTTCCGGTAAACAGCGTGTCAATCCTTTGCATAATCAGGCGATATATAATATGCTGGCTGAAATTGAAAAAACGCTTAATGAAAATCCCGATGGAATATCAAAAGTTATTGCTTCTCTATCAACTTCTTTAAATATATCTGAGGATTTTATTTATTCATTGATGCTTCCCAAATATGATCCGCAGACAAAATCTTTTGAATTGGGCAAAGTAAATGTTTCTATTTCCGCTTTAACCCAGATTTTAAAAGTTGAGACTATATTGCGGGAAAAACCGTTACTTGTGGCCGGAGACAGTTCGTCTCTCAATTTTCAGGTATTTGACCAGATAAGATCAATTTTTAAACTTCCTTCAGTTGAAATAGGTTATAATTACGAATTCAAAAACTGGATCGGTAATCAATCCGGTTCATATTCAATTGATCTGGCCGACGATGTGAACACGTATTTTATCGATAAGAATCCTGACGCGCTGTTATTTGATTTGCGCAAATATTCCAGCATCGAGAATTTCCTGAAAGATTTTGTTTTTCAATTCGATAGTGATAACACCGACAGAGTTTCTTTTTATATAAATAAAGATATTCTTGAAGTGTCTGGAATAAAGAATCAGGCTGTGATAGATGACATTTTGAGAAAAGTGCTTAAATTGAAATTGAGCCTAAATAAAATGTTGTCAGGCGATATTGCCGCTAGAAAAGCGTTTTATGAACAAGCGAAATTACTCGGTTTAATGGGTAAAACAGATGAAATTATATATAACGCGCAAATACAGTCACAAAGAATTAGTATTACTGAAATGATTTTTGACGGAATCAGACAATCAAATAAATTTCCCGAACTAAATGAATTTATGACAAAAAATTATTCGGAAGGGCATTTTACGGACAGAAAATTGCTGATATTGCTTGATGTTTACAGTAATCTTGCTATAAATTATTTCGCGAGGCAATTATCCGGATTTGCATCCGAAGGTGAGCTTACGATAGATTTCGATATCGGAACAGTCGAAGTTGCCGGAAAAAAACTGATAGAATTTGGCGAAGACCACAAATTCGTGCTTGAGCTGTTCCGTTCAGCAAAAATAGGATACAAAACTTTTAAAAGAGGAACTCCCGTCGAGACAATCATAAGTTTTACCCAGACGGTAAAGAAAATGTACCCTCTTTTTAGCGAGGACCTGATGGGGAATATCAAAATGGCGGATTCCTATCCGGGACCGGATACGATGAAACAAAAATTAATGCGGAAAATCCGTTATCAATCGCTCATGGAATCATCAGTATAATTTATTATTTAAAGGAAAAAATATGAATATCCGATTCGCTTTGGTTGTTTTTTCTCTTACATTTTTTTGTTTTAAAACCTTTGCCCAGGATATACCAATGGAAAAACACGATTTGGACGCAGCCAAATGTTCCATTGAGTTTCCCCAACAATGGATTACACTCGATAATTTCTCAGCCAAAGCATCAAATATAGTAATAGCGGTTAGCACATCCTTAAAAGAAACCCCTAACGATAATTTCACTGAAAATATCATTGTGACATCAACTTCCATTGAAGGAAACAATAAAAAGCTTGAGTCACGATTCGAAAACCTTGTCGATAAGATTACGCGTAATTATGATGGTGAATGCGCGATCATCGATAAAGGATCTGTAAATACACAGCAAAATGAACTGAAATGGATTATTTATACACAGAAAACAGAAAGCATGGTTTACAAAATAATCTCATATCTGGTTGTCGTGGAGGATAAAGAGTATCTTATCACCTGTTACGCTTCAGTGGATTCCTTTGATAAATTCCGGCCTATATACGATAAAGTAGCACAAAGTTTTAAATATATTAAATAATTGGTTTGTTATTGAAAAATTTCTATTTACATTCTTTTATGTTGTTCAAAAATACTACTGCCTTGACAAATTTCGATCGTTTTGACAGAATAAGACCTTTGTTTTAATAAACGGAGATTTAAGATGCCAAAAGGCAGTGACTATATCCAAAAAGCCGCTCAAATTGCCGATAATGAGATATCTATTGACCGGTATGGCGATTATTTGTCCGTATCTTATACGACAGAATCTATTGACAGGATCAATGAATTTATTAAAAAGGCGCTTGAACTGGAACCGGATAATAAAGAGTATAAATATTGGCTCAGTTGTGCGGAAATGGGAAAGGGTAATTATGAATCGGGTTTAAAAAATATTAAGGAGCTAAGCCTAAGTTATCCTGAATATCTGGAATTAAATGGACATGCCGAGTATCCCGAAAAATGGTTTTCCTCTTTTTATTATCCCGTATGGAATGAAAAAACACGAAAAGTTCCGGAATCATTATTATCGTTACCTGAAGAAGGCATGTCGATTATTTCCCTGAGAGACGGATTGAGACGCGTTGTATCTTTTTTTAGGCCTGTGGATGCGTCGGTCTTTAAAGTGATAGATGAGAAATCACCTGTTGAACTGAGATTTAATTATATGAGAACTCCTTACGGCGACGTGGCAGGATGCTATGTTTTAGTTTTGATGAACAAAAAAGATTGGCAGATCTCAGAAACAATAGTTAATGTAAATTCCTGTCCGTCAAATATCAGGGATATGAGCAACGCAGGTTACTGGTTATTGAGATTACTTGCCCAGCAGAACTATACATATGTCATACTATCTGACTCGGGCTCAAATCAGGTATTGAACAGGAAAATATATTTTTCCGCGGTTATTAAAAGAAACCTTGCTCAGCTGAAATTTCAAATTGAATCTGTGACTCCGTGCGATGAATTTGATGCGCAATTGTTTCAGAAAGCAAGACAATATTATATGGACTGTTTTTCATTAGATGAATTGTTGCGAAATATTTAAAAATTTATTATTATTCCCATCTGAGCTTGAATATAAAGGAGAGGTTTTTGATGCCGTCAATATCCGTAGTAATGCCAGCATATAATGAAGAAGGAATAATTGAAAAATCCATACGTGATTACTACGATGAAATAGTAAAAAAGTTACCCGACAGCGAATTTATAATAGTTGATGACTGGAGCACAGATAACACACCCATAATACTGAAAAATTTACAGAAAGAATTACCTAAATTAATTGTAGTTAAAACACCAACCAATTCCGGACATGGAAAAGCTCTAAGGCTTGGCATGAATACGGCAAGAAAAGAGTTTGTTTTCCATACCGACAGTGATTACCAGCATGATCCGAAAGAATTCTGGAAGCTTTACCCATATATTGACCAGTTTGATTTCGTTGTGGGGTATCGGATAAAACGGCAGGATGCTTTTCACCGCAAGATTATTTCGAGGATTGTGCGTTTGTTGAATTCAATTTTTTTTGGTGTAAAACTCCGCGATACAAATTGCCCGTTCAGGATTTATAAAAAAGAAACGCTGTTAAGGGTTCTTAAATGGGTTAAAGAAAGCGCGTCTATCCCTTCTATTCTCATTTTATTGGTAGCTTCAAATATGGGAATTCGAATAAAAGAAGTAGCGGTGACGCATTATCCCCGGAAAACAGGAAAAGTATCTATATCCGGAATACGCCTTTTAAGGTTATGTCTCAGAAGCTTTATTGAAATTTGGGATTTGAGGAAACAGGTTATTAAACATAAAATTAAAAAATTAGCAAATTTGAAAAAATAGCGGAGCCGCATCGATGTCTGAGAAAAAAGATCAGGTTTACGCAATGCAAACAGGCGATTTATTGAAGATTGTCGATCTGTGTAAACTGATGAACCGGTCAATTCATTATGAACCGCTTCTTCAAGAGATTATAAATTATTGTACCGCTGTTATGAATGTGGAAGGCGCCTCAATACTTCTGCATGATCCAAAAATAGATAAACTGATATTTCATTTAGTTACAGGAAATAAATCGGAAAAAATAAAAAAGATTATTTTAAACTGTAATGAAGGAATTGCCGGCTGGATTTTCAGTAATAATGTATCCGTATTATGCAATAATCTCGAAGATGATCCCCGGTTTTGCCAGAGAGTTGATAAGTCGGTCGGGTTTATTACAAAATCCATTCTTGGGGTACCGTTGTTGCTCGATGGAAATATAATCGGTGTTTTTGAGTTGGTAAACAAAAAATCCAATGAAGGGTTTGTAAAAGCGGATCTGGTTCTTGCCGAGGGAATGGCGGCACAGATCGCTCTTGCCATCGAACGGACAAGGTTGATTCATGAAAATATAATGCATCACAGGCTTGCGGCTATAGGCGAGGCGATAGCGAGCCTTGCTCACCATATAAAAAATATTCTAACCGGATTTGAGGGAGCAGGCAAACTCATAAGAGATGCTCTGCGATTTAAAAAATACGATATAATTGAAAAAATGTGGCCTATAGTTGATAAAAGCGCCGGAAGAATATCAGCCCTTACGAAAAATATGCTTGAGCTGTCTAAAGAAAGAATTCCTCATTACAGCTTGAATAATATTAATCAAATAATCATGGAAATCATTGACCTGTACTCTGAAAAAGCTAAAATAAACAATATCGTTTTCGAATCCATGCTTGATGAAAATATCCCTGAATTTTATTTCGATCCGGAAGGTATTTACAGGTGCCTCCTGAATCTTGTAGCAAATGGATTCGATGCTATAAATGGTGTGGATTTTCCGAAAATTATCATAAAATCCACTGTATTAAGTAATGGGGGTATAAAAAAAGTAGTTGTTGAAACAATAGATAATGGTACTGGAATGAGTGAGGAAATAAAAGAAAAGATAATGATGTCAAAGTTTTTCAGCACAAAAGGGTCTGCCGGCACAGGGCTCGGCCTTCATGTTGTGCGAAAAATAATAAACGAACACAATGGGGATCTCGATATAAAATCTGCTCCCGGTGAAGGAAGTACGTTTACAATTTCGTTACCCATGTCATTATTTTCTCCGGAGAAAGCTAATTACTAAAATAGGACGATCATTTATGAGAACAAAAGTTTCAGTTGTCGGTGCAGGTTTTGTCGGTTCGACTTTAGCACAGCGTCTTGCGGAAAGAGAACTCGGAGACGTTGTTTTAATTGATATTATTGAAGGTATACCACAGGGAAAATCGCTGGATATGTACGAATCAGCCGGACTCGAGGATTTTTCTTCAATGGTTACCGGCACAAATTCTTATGAAGATATCAAAGGTTCAGATATAGTTGTCATTACAGCGGGATTAGCACGAAAACCGGGTATGACTCGGGAAGATTTGTTGCTGAAAAATGCCCAGATTATATCACAAATTACAAAAGAAATAAAAGACAAGGCGCCCGAGGCGATATTGATTGTGGTTACTAATCCGCTTGATATCATGACTCAGCTGGTTCATAAAATATCGGGTTTCCCATCAAACAGGGTGATCGGGATGGCGGGAGTACTTGATTCATCCCGGATGCGCTCTTTTATCGCTATGGAACTCGATGTTGCGCCTTCAGATGTTCAGGCAATGGTTATGGGCGGTCATGGGGATTCCATGGTTCCTCTGCCCAGATATACAACCGTGGCGGGAATCCCGATAACCGAACTGCTTCCAGCAGAAAAAATTGAGCAGATCAACCAGCGTACACGCGATGGAGGAGCGGAAATAGTAAAACTCCTTAAAACAGGAAGCGCATACTATGCTCCATCTTCATCAGCCGCTGAAATGGTTGAGGCAATATTAAAAGACAAAAGAAGAATTATGCCTTGCAGTGTATTGTTGTCGGGTCAATACGGGTTAAAAGATGTATTTGTAGGTGTGCCTGTAAAATTAGGACGTGAAGGCCTTATAGATATAATAGAGCTCAAACTTAATAACGATGAGCTGAATTCTCTTCATGATTCAGCAAAAATTGTAAGAGAAAATTTTAATTATATCATCGGTTCGGGATCAATTATCTGATAAATATTAATTCAGAAAGAATTTTTAGACTAAATCCCTAACTTTATAAAGTTTTGGAATATATAACCGATATTCCTTTATAACGGATTTTAAAGCTAAAATACATCAATAAAGTTGACGGGATGAATATTTTAATAATCGAAGACGAAAAAACGTTGTGTGAACTTCTTGAAATGGTTTTGCGCGAACAAGGGCATAACGTTTTCCTTGCTTATGACGGCGAAAATGCCATGGATTGTATTCTATTAAATGAATATGACGTGATTGTGGCTGATATGACTCTGCCCGATGCTTCTGGTGTAAATATAATTGAGTGGGCTCAAAAAAGAAATCCCGACAAACATTATATTCTCATGTCCGGTTACGAAATTACGGAAAAACAAAAAAAACAGATTAATAACGTATCATGCCAATTTATAAGCAAACCGTTCCATTTGAAGGAAATGAGCCTGCTTATAAATAATCTCGGCAAATAAACGTCAATATTTTATTTCTGTGGAATATCTCAATATACTTTCCGATTCCTTTTTTACGGGAATTCTGAAATTTATCACCGATGAACTGATCTTCTCATATTTATGTGTTGAATCGATAATTTTCCAATCTCCAGGAATATTTTCTTTAACGTTTACGGTAATATCCGTATCTTTCTGGTTCTTTATTTTTATTTCCCACCCGGTTTCATATAAATCCGACCGTATTTTCCTGAAATGCGTTTGTTTTCTTTCGCATTTTATGTCAAAAGCTGTTCCAAAAGAAATTTCGACATTCTCATTTGATGGGATATGCCCGATTTTGTTTTCTCCGACAAACTGAAGGCTGTTGTCCAAATCAGCTTTATATATTCGAACCGTTCCAGCGGGCAATGGGTTTCCGAGCTTGTTTTTGTTTGAATTGACAAACTCAAGTGTAACCTCCACAGGTATGTTTTGAATTACATCCGAATATGACGAACTGAAATAATATCTTTGTCCACTGATTATATATTTTTTTTCAACCTGTATACCATCAGCCTCGAAAAGAGATATTTGTTTAGATTGGTTGTTATTTAAATCGGTTTTTCGATTAATAGTATAGATATGGTAATCTGATAAGGTTTTTTCCTGAATCTCTGCTCTATTTGGAGCTGCGAGTGCGGTTTCCATCATATAAGCTCTTTTTCCTGCGCCTATTTCGGTATCGGCTCTTTTTACGTCACCGGCGACAAGTTTTACAGACGCATTATTAAAAGATACACCGCAGTTGTTATTTATGGTAACCCAGGCTTTTAGATCCATTGTGCTTTCATCTTTGGAGAGGTTTATCACGTAATTGCATATCCAGGAAATTTCTTCAGTTAGATAAGATAACTCAAGTTCCTGCTGTTTTTGCTCACGGTTGTCGACAAGCCATAATAAAGTTGGTTTTGTGACAAGGTTGTCAGGAATTTCAGGAAGGATTATCCTGCCGGGATACCCAAGATAGATTTTGTCGCCGATCTGAAATATTGGATCGGGTTCGCCTTTAAGGAGAATCGCTTCTTTCTCTTCTTCCGTACCGTTCAGTTCGCTTTTGAAAAACAGCGTGACTTTTTTATCGATGAATTTGTTGAGCAAAGTATCCCTATTTAATAAATCGTATTCGAAATTCTGCTCATATACAGTGAAATTATCAGGAGCTGATATGGATTTAATCTGTACCGAGGACGGTATTGTCCTGTCAGCTATACCGAGAAAGTATAAATGATGCAAACCCTTTTTTATAAGGGCATTGCGTGTATCTTTGACCAGCCCTATATTATTATTATAAATAGTGATATTAAGATAGAGCTGGTCGTCAGCGCTTATCTTTACTGATTCCATATCCTCAGAATGGCTTTTCTGAAACGAAAAGAGTAAAAAAATGTATAAATATATAAGAATTGATTTATGTATCTTGCCGGTTTTCATTTTTTTATTCAAAAGCAACTTCGTCTATATAAATAACTCCTAATCCCGTACCATCAGGAAAACATGTTGTTTCAAAACATATGGCTATGGTACCAAGTTCTTTTACTTGAAATTCCGGATCACGGTCAACCCATACCTTTAATGGAATCTCAGCTTTTTGCCATTCGGCAGTTATTTTACCCTGGGGCAGATATTTACCTATATCATCGGATTTAACGGAATCTTGCTTATCGAACCATTTTTTATCCGCAAGCCCAACTTGAAAATTCTCATCACCTTTTTTACCTTTTACTTTAAATGTAAGTTTTGAGTATTTTGATCCGTCAAAAAATTTATTTCCTTGTTTCAACTCAATATAATATCCGCAGAAACCTTCTTTCTGTTTCTTGTATGCTATCAAAAGAGAATATTCGCCATCGGATTTTTCTTTCTGAGTACGTGCTTTTTGAGCTTTGCTTTGTTGACTGCTGTAAATACCTGCTTTTGTATATAAAACATTCATTTTATTTTCAAAATTATCAAGCACGAATTTATCAACCGTAAAAGCCGGTGTACCGATTAAACAGGAAATTAAAACAATTGCTGCGGAATTCAACGTTTTTTTCATCTTTGTTCCTTTCGTTTGTGAGTTGGTTTTAAGTCTAATATCAATAAAATTCTAATATAGAAGATATAAATTTATCAACACATTTTAAAAAATAAAAATAATCAAAATATTGTGTGTAAAAAAAGAAATAAAAACAATAAAACTGGAAAATAGGAAATAAAAAAGCATGCAAGAATAATAAGTCTAAATATAGTAATAAAAATATGGAAAAACGATAAAAAACAACAATATATAGAATAAATAAAAAGAGATAAAAAAGTAAGCAAAAATTACACAATTAAACCTGAGGATAATTGTTTAAATAAGTCATAAATACCTTATTATTAGGTTAATATACTAATAATATAAATCGTGGTCAATTTAAATAACGAATAATAAAATAAAGAATATATTTGAAATGATAATTGAAGATATTTGATATTAAGGACAAATAATGTTCATTTTACATAATATTCAAAAAAAATAAGTATGATGGAGCGAAAATAAAAAATAATAAACGATTTTATATTTAAATTTGCGGGGAGGAAAATATGAAAGGATAAAAGATGAAGTAAAGGAACAATGAAATTGAAAATGTAAAATGGTAATGCAAATAAATAAATGATGGGGGTAAATATGAGTTTCGAGTTTAAAGGAGAGAAATATTTATCAATCACTGAGTTGCAATCGATTTTACCGATACATCCAAAGACATTAAGCAGAATGCTTAAAAACGGTGATATTCCCGGAGCCGGAAAAGTGGGCAAACAATGGTATCTGCCTGAAAACAAACTCAATGATTATCTAAAAAACAGATTTTTTTGATTATATATTTTTTGGAAAAACAACCTTATTCATAAAAGTATTGTTAAACTGGCAATCCTGAATAAAAGATGACGAAAAGTTTATGTTTTCCAATTTGGAATTGCTGAAATCGATCCCGTAAAGTTTCGATCTTCTAAATATTATATTTTTAAATGAAGTATAACGAAAATCGGATAACCTGAAATAGGTATTTGAAAAATCGCATTTATAAAACCCGCAGTAAGTTTCTGTGGAATTCTCGAAATCTGCGCCGCGGAAACAGCAATCGTAAAAGAGCGAATTATCTATTGAACTATGGCATAAATTGAATTTCTTGAAATTCGTTTTTAAAAATAGGATATTTGATACATTTTTATTGAAAAAATCAAAATTGCCTGTGGTCGTCTCGGCCAAATTCTTAAAATCGATATAAAATAAAAAGATTAAAAGAGTGTTGAAGTTCTCAAAACGATAAAAAAAATCTTCTTCTTCGATGTTCAGGTCGAACAAAAATTTGTTATGCCTCAGAATGCTCGTGTATCTATCTTTAAGAAGATTTATATCCAAACCGAGTTCGGAAATGTGGTGTTTTAGAATACGTACAGGTTTCTTATATAATCCAATTGCGATTAAACTCAATAATATACGGTTTACAATAGCCTGGTTGTCCGGGCAGATTTTATGCGGATGAACAACAGACCTTGATTTTACAGTAAGTTTGACTACCGCCTCATCTAATAGATTTGTGGAACCTGATTTATCGTAATCTTTATATGTTCTCATAAAACCTGAAGATAAAATTTTCGATAATTAAGGTTTATTGCACTTGTGAAAAATATTTTTTCGATTTTTCAGGATCCGGAGACATTGTCTTTTCACCCGGTTTCCAGTTAGCAGGACAAACCTCACCGTGTTTTTCGAAAAACTGCAACGCTTTTAGCACACGTAGCACTTCGTCTACGTTTCTGCCTATCGGAAGATCGTTTATGGTTATGTGGCGTATAACCTGGTTCGGGTCGATTATAAACAAACCTCTCAGTGCCACTGCGTTCTGTACCAATACACCATAATCGGTAGAGATCTGTTTTGTTAAATCGGAAATGAGCGGATAGTTTATTGTGCCTAATCCGCCATCTACTCGCGGAGTGTTTTTCCAAGCCAGATGCGTATAGTGGCTGTCCACAGATACTGCCACAAGTTCTGCTCCAATATTTTTGAATTCATTAATATTTTCTGAGAAAGCAATTATTTCGGTGGGGCAAACAAAAGTGAAATCAAGCGGATAGAAAAACAAAACAAGCCATTTACCTGCATAATCAGCAAGTTTTATTTCCCTGAATTCGTTGCCTGTGACAGCCATCGCGGAAAAATCAGGAGCTTTTTTCTGTACTTCAGCGGCCATAACAAATCTCCTTTCTAAAAAACCAATTGCTGATTGAACATATTTAAGTTGTTACAGATCAATTTATTTATAGGAAAAACTATATTATATAAATGTTTTCAGTAAACAACAATATAATTTTAATTCAAGAACTATAAATCCATAATTTTTCATATCTAGTTATGAAATAATTTTTTGAAAGGATTTGATTATGCGAAAAATAAAAATATCAAAAAACGTTTTTATTCTCGGACTGGTTTCATTGTTTACCGATTTATCAAGCGAAATGATATATCCTTTGATACCCGAATTCCTGACTAATCTTGGAGCGAATAAGTTTGTGATAGGCATTATTGAGGGGGTAGTCGAGGCAATAGCGTCGGGATTCAGGACAATTTTTGGCAAAATATCCGATAAACTACGCAGAAGAAAAATGTTTATTTTTATTGGATACGGCCTTTCTTCTTTCTCTAAACCTCTTTTGTTTTTTGCTAATCTCTGGCAAACAGTTTTATTTGTCAGAATCGCCGACAGAATGGGCAAAGCTATCCGTACTCCCGCACGTGACGCGCTTATCTCAACTTCAATTGAACCCGCGGAAAAAGGAAAAGCATTCGGATTCCATAGAGCTATGGATAGAATAGGCGCAATTGGAGGCCCTATTCTGGCGATGCTGATTCTTTCATTATCGGGAAATAATGTTAGGCTTGTTTTTTTGCTTTCAATTATTCCGGGTATATTGAGCATTATATTTATTAATTTTACTAAAGAATCAAAAAAAATGGAGGAATCAAATCGACAGGTTGATCAAAAAAGAAAAAATTTCAGGGATAACGCTTTCGTTATTTTTTTCATATCCATTGTGGTATTTACACTTGGAAATTCATCAAACGCTTTTCTTATACTAAAAGCACAGGAAGTGGGACTCCCGTTAAAACTGGTTCCGTTGATATGGATATTTTACAATGTTTTCTGTACTGTATCGTCTCCTGTTTTCGGTGTTCTATCCGACAATACAGGCCCCCGGCGGATGATAATAATATCATTTATATATTATTCACTGATTTATTTTTTATTTGCTTTCGCGACATCGTTATGGCAAATATGGGCATTATTCGGCGCATACGGTATATATTATGGTCTGACAGATGGTATATTTAGAGCGTATATAGCCGATCTTGTCGAAGAAGACAAAAGGGCAACGGCTTACGGCATATTCAACACGGGAATAGGATTAGCCCTTTTACCAGCTTCAATACTTTTCGGATGGATTTGGGACGCGTTCGGAAGCAAATACGCGTTCTTAGTTTCTTCGGCATTCAGTATGATCGGTTTTTTTATTTTTGTAATCGGACTGAAAATTACTAAATATAGCAACTCTTAACAATCTGTTTGGATTAATTTATCTATTTCGTAAAAAAATTCTTCTCTGGAAAAAGGATTTTTTTTGAAATTGGCGTTGGGAAAAGTTTTAATCAACTTTTTTAGCGCGTTTACATTTTTCCCAAAAATAATTCCTTGCTGGACATATTTTCTATTGGAGAGAAAATCAAATATATTTTTACCGATATCGGCGATATCGGCGATAAAATAATCAAAATTCAGGGTGTTGAGGCTGTCCGCTTCATCCCAGTTTAATACAATCGTATTCGCTCCTAATGATTCGATTACTAATTTCCATATAATATAATGAGGCCTGCCGGCAATTATACAAAAACGCAATGATGATAAATCAGAATAAGAATTGTTTTTCAGGCATAATTCGAAATCGCAGTTTACGGAGGTTAAATGTTTTTTCACATATTTTACGGCAGAAGAAGAATATTTGAGGAATCCCTGATATCTCGGTTCCATAAAGAATGGTATGGATGGTATCGCGGTATTGTCAAAGTAGGCAAATCCCGAAATTTTTATGAGAAAATCGGCGAGTTCGACAATCTCAAATAATTTGTTGGTATAAAGGGAGTTTGTCTCTTTTCCGGGGCAATATTGCGCGAAGAATTCTCTGTAAGTCTTTGGAAAACCCCATTTTTGCATCAGCTCGTAAGCCAGTTCCATGGATGTTTTTCCGATATACCGTTTTTCCAGCTCAGATATTTTTTTGCCCGATGAACGTGTTTCTTCAATTATCTTTGTAAATTCATCGGGATCCAGGTTCAGTAATAAATATTTTCCAATATCTCTCAAAACTGCGAAGCAAAAAGCATCTTCAGGTGAAACGAAAGATTCCTTTTCGGCTATAAATTGCGCGGCAAAAGCTCTTGCCATGTATGAAACCATAAAACCATCTTTGAGAATAGCACGTACGTTGTCGCCCACAATCTGTTTATTCATAACCATTTCTTTTATTTTTGAAATTATAGTGGTTGTGCCTATTGCGGAAATGGCTCTGGATACGTTAGTTACTGTATTTACCGGGCAGTAGAAAACCGAATTGGCAATCATAAGAATGTTTAGTGAAAAACCAATATCGGCGTAAATTATGCTTTTTAGATTATCCGATAATGTTTTCGGATTGCCCTGAGTGCTAATCAGGATATCCGGAATCAGATTGAAGGGTTCTACTTTGTTAAGTTTCGAAAAAATATTTTTTTTCAACTTCCTGCGAAGCTTATTATTATCAGGGATACTCGGATCAACGGGAGAATCGGCCTCGGGAGTTTGTTCTGACCGCTCTTCATTTAAAATCAGATCGACTTTTTTCTGTACCGTATGGATATCGAATGGTTTTACAATATAATCTTTCGCGCCGGCATTTATTGCTTCAACAATTATCTTAGAGTCGCTCAGCGCGGAAAAAATTATAACCGGTATTGATGCTGTTGACGGATCTTTTTTGAGTAAACGACATACTTTCAATCCATCTATACCGGGCATCATTATATCAAGGAAAATCAGATCGTATTTATTTGTTTTGACTTTTTTCGCCGCGTCGAATCCGTCGTAAGATACATCTACGTCATAATCGCCGATAAGGCATAACCTGTAAGCCATTATCTGCGCTATGTCTTCCTCATCGTCGACAACAAGAATGCGTTTTTTCGCTGGAACTGTGTTGATCATGATTATCTCCCAGATGATATATCGGCTTCAAACAAGTTTGGTTTTAGATACTTATAGGAAGATTTTCATTTATGGAATCGCGAATATATTTAAAAACTTTATAAGTTCTTTTTAAACAAAAAAATACGCAAAGAACAAGTGATCTTGCCTGATAGGTTTATATTGCGGTAATTAGTTTGAATATATCAGCTGAAATTATAATGTTTGCGAATATCGCGGTTGATCTTCCATTTACATTTCATTCCTTTTGGGAAAATCACGTAATCTCCTGTGCCGAAAGAAAAATTTTCGTTTTCTTCATTGGTTACTGTTGCGTCTCCTTCAAGAATCAGGCAGGTTTCCTGCTGGGAATATTGCCATGGGAATTCGCTGACTTCTTTTTCCCACACCGGCCATGACGCCGCTTCTTTCTTTTCCGCTTCGGATGGTTTTCTTATAATCGGTTTCATTAATTAACTCCTTCAAAAATAATCCTGTTTTTGATTTATAATAAAGTATTATATTTAACTCAAAATCAATTAACAAATAAAAAACATTCTGCCGAATGGAATTTTTTTAGCAATGATCAGGATGAAATTTAAGATTGATTTTTAATGTTTACATCCATTAAATAAATATAATAAAAAGAATATCTCTATATTGACTATAAACATTAAATTATATTGGAGATGAAAGTGGTTAAAGCGATAAGCCTTTTTTCCGGCGGGTTGGATAGTATACTTGCGGTTTGTGTAATAAGGGATCAGAATATAGATGTAACCGGTGTAACGTTTGAGACACCTTTTTTTGTGTCTGCGAGGGCACGCATTGCGGCGGAAAACATAAACCTGCCATTGAATGTTATCGATATAACCGGCGCTCATATGAAAATTCTTAAAAATCCGCCGCATGGATACGGCAGAAACTTAAATCCATGTATAGATTGTCACGCTCTTATGCTGAATTTTGCCGGTAAACTTATGGAGGAGTCGGGCGCTGCCTTCATATTCACAGGCGAAGTTCTCGGTGAAAGGCCGATGTCGCAAAACAGGGAAGCCCTGAAAGTTGTGGCGAATATTTCAGGCTATTCCCAATATGTATTGCGGCCGTTGAGCGCTAAGCTCTTGCCCGCAACCAAACCGGAAAAAGAAGGTAAGGTCGATCGTTCACAGTTGCTCGATATAAATGGCAAATCGAGAAAAAGGCAGATTGAGCTTGCTCAAAAATACCAGATCACAAAATACGAATCTCCGTCAGGGGGGTGTCTGCTTACTTACGAAGGGTATTGCAGAAAATTGAAAGATTTACTCAGCCAACCTGAAGATTTGTCTCTGCGCGAATATTATCTGCTGAAAATAGGCAGGCATTTCAGGTTGCCAGCCGGAAATAAGTTTGTTGTGGGTAAAGATAAAGACGATAATGAGAAATTGTTTTCTTATATTTCTGATTCAGATATTTTTTTAACTCCGGTGGATAAAAAAGGGCCGTCAGGTTTAATTACCGGCGCGAAAAACGGTGATGATATTGAAATTGCTGCGAAAATTATTGCCCGGTATTGCAAAATCAGCGATAATGTCGATATTCTTGTCACATGGAAAGCGGCTGAACTTGAATATACCATCAATGTCAACGGATTGTCTCCTGAAGATGTAAAAAATTTAATGTTATAAAAATTTCAGTATAATATTTAAGGAGAAAAAAATGCCCGGCAGATTGGAAAATAAAGTTATCCTTGTATTCGGCGCGACAGGCGATATAGGAAAAGCCATTTCACGCGGGTTTATCGGCGAAGGAGCAACTGTAATTCCCACCAGCAGGAATCAGGAGAATGTTACAGCTGTTGTGGAAGAATTTAATAGTTTAGGCAATAACTGGAACAGAATTATTACATGTGATATAGCAGATGAGCATCAGATAGATGATATATGCGGAAAAATAGTTGATGAATTCGGAAGAATAGATTGTATGGTATGTGCTTCCGGAGCCTATTTGAAAAAACCGGCGGAAGATGTATCTTTGGATGAGTGGAACCATATTATATCTGTCAATCTCACGGGAGTTTTTCTTGCGAATAAAGTCGTTGGGAAGGTAATGTTATCCCAGTCAAGCGGGAGCATAGTAAATATAGGTTCACTGGGTTCTTTTGTGTCGCTTTCTCATACGGTAGCTTATTGCGTAAGTAAATCGGGTGTTGTTATGTTGACCCGTTGTTTGTCTTCCGAGTGGTGTCAAAGAGGCGTAAGGGTGAACGCGATTATACCGGGAGTTTTTCCTACAAATCTGAACCGCAAAGCGCTGAGTGACCCTGTCAGGCTTAACAATATAATAGCGAGAACGCCTATGAAACGGCTTGGTGATGTAAACGAACTCGCCGGAGCCGCAATATACCTTGTATCGGATGAATCGAAATTTGTTACGGGTATAACCATGCCGGTAGACGGCGGTTTTTTAGCTCACTCAGGGTTCTGAAATGATATTGGAATCTTCTATTGTTGTGACGGTATTGAGCATTCTCGCGCTCATTCTCTGGTTTGATGGATAACCATATAGACTGCTTGCTGTTTCAGCACATGCCATTTGAGTAAAATAGCTTATAGAAGTAACCATTATTTTCCAATCCTGAAGCGGATGTGAAAACCTGAGGTTTTCGAAATAGTATTGTTTTGCGAGTGTTTCTATCTCTCTCATGTTTGCGTCGAAAGTTTCGCTGAATGCCCATAAGACGGTCCCTGTGGCGGTGTGGATCATTTGAGTATTTATTCCGATTTTACATGGTTCATAAGGGAAAAAAACGGTTATTGATGTAAAAATCACGGCATCCGCATTGTATCTTTTTCCGATATCATAAAGCTGGAGTTTATAGAACATTCCTCTTTGGTGTATGCCGAAATCGCTGAATTCATCGGGATTGGTCACGGGTATAACATCAAATCTGTTAGTTTTCGCCAATTCTCTTAAAAAAATCGGTTCGGCAACTTTTACCGCTTGAGGGTAAGAAGTTTCATTATTTAATGGCGCGACAATAACTCTTTTTATTCTAAATTTCTCATATTGCGGATGTATAAAGAAATTTGCGGGTACAAATTGCTTGTCGGTTACCTGGTAATACCCTCGCACGGCACCTTTAAACATTGAACATCCCGCTGTTATCAGAGGAATAGAGATTAAAAAAATATACATTAAGTTTAACGGTTTTTTAGTCATACTGAAATAAGATAGCAAATATCATTCCATAAAATGGCGATTTACTGCCTGAATAGTTGATTTTAATACTCGGAATTACTAAATCTTTTTTATTTACCGTTAATTTTCAGGGCGATTTCTACAGTGAATTCACCTTCAGGCAGAGTGAATGGTATAACCACACATGGAACATCTTTAGGGTATGCCGTATAGTGCGATTTTCCGACACAAACTACCGGTAAAGCGATTTTGAATCCGTATCCTTTTTCCGCAAGTTCGCCTTTGGCTCCCCCGGCCACCATATTGGCTATTTCACCGACAGCGTCTTTTACGTCTTCATTGATTTCGTCAACCTGAATACCCAGCATGTTTTCAACCATTTTAATTGCTACTTCCTGCGGGAAGTTTACTGTTACCGAACCTGTTGCTTCTCCGGCGACACCTATTGTTCCAGATATATCGCTTTTGGTCGGAGTTGATGCGCTTCTCAGATATGGCCTACCGCGCTCTGGTTTTAACGAGCACATTGTGGTTAATGCTTTTACTGTGGAAGATATGAATGGGTTTATATATTCAACATTCATCGGAAACTTTACCTCCTTGACGATTAATTCTTATAACGTACTTAAAACAGAATCTATTTTGCTCTTTAATATTTCGGGAGTGAATGGTTTTACGACATAATTGTTTACTCCCGATTTTATTGCTTCAACAATATCATCTTTGGCGGCTTCCGTTGTGACCATGATAATAGGGATATTTTTGTAGGAATTGCTTCCTCGTACTGATTTAACGAATGTTAATCCATCCATTTCAGGCATGTTCCAGTCGGTAAATATCAAGTCTACGCCGTCAAGTTTGGTTAATGCGTCAAGCCCGTGTTCCGCTTCGATTATATCATTGAAACCAAGCCTATTCAGAGTGTTTTTTATAATTCTCCTCATAGTTGAGGAATCATCGATAACAATAACTTTCATTAACAACCTCCTGGATTATAATAATGTATAATTAACCTAAACATAATATCTATCGTCAAAATATCCGAAAAATTAATTAATTTTTGAAGAGTTGTTTTCTATAAGATCAATGGAGTTTTGAGCGAGGAATTTTTCCAATTCTGGCAATTTGTTTATAGCCACCGATTTAAGAATTCGCAATCCTTCCGCGGAACCGATTTTCCCGATAGCCATTATTGTCGCTCTTCTGACGCTCGGGTAATTGTCATTAAGGAGTTTTTCCAAATACTGCAAGGAATCGGTATGTTTTATCTCACCCAGTACAATTGCGATTAATCTTCTGATTGAAGGGTCTTTTGATTTTACAAAACTGTTGATTCTCTCAAAAATCGCTTCCTTTTTCGCTATTAATACCCGGAAAATGGAAGTAGTAAACCTATCATCTTTGGCAAACGGTATTAACACATCAATTCTTCTGCATGATTCGGATTTTCCGAAAGATTCTATCGCGGCTTGAACTATTTTTTCAAAATGATTAAACTCATCCAGATATAAGTGATCGGCAAGATCACGTATAATATTGACCAAGGTGTCCTCGACTTTCTTTTGTGAGAAACAACCAAGTGCCGATATTGCGGCTGTCTTTATTGATAAATTCCTTGACGAACACTTTTTTATTATTATAGAAAGGCCGCCCGGGTTATTAATTGTGCCGATAGACTTCAGGATAATGCTTTGTAGTTCGGGGTCGGGAAAATCAATTAAATTTATTAATTCTTTTAATCCGGTTCCATCTGATATTTCCCCGATAAGTTGGCAATATCCGCTTAAAACCTGAATCGGCAATTCATCTTTAAGATTATTTAATACAATTGGAAGCAGGCCTTCTTTCTTATATTTTGCCAGTTCTGATACAGCATAATATTTCGTCCAGAGATCTTCGCTGTTTTGTAAATTCTCGAGAAAATCTATTGTTTGCGCATTTTCATGATATAAAACAGAAATAGCTTTAATAATATCCTTGCGTACAAATATGGACTCGTCGTTAATAAGGCTTTTGAGTTTATCCGGTAGAAATTGAAATTTAGCAAGGTTAACGTGATTTCCAATTATACCGATAACTTTTGCCGCTTCCGCTCTGACTATATGTGATGAATCATTCAGGCATTCAGTAACATCCAGGAAAAACTCGGGGTCATCTATTATTCCAAGAATGGTAATTATATTCTTTTTTACGATATCGGAACCTTTTTTTAGAAGAGGCCTGATTTTTGAGATTAAAGTTGAATCGCCGTTTATAGCGATCGCTCCTACCGCCGCTTCCATTACTTCTGGATTATCATCTTCGAGAAGTTTTATCAACGGTTCTATTGCTTTGGGATTAAATGAAATTCCAAGTGTTTTCGCGGCTTGAATTTTAATTTTTGCATTCTGATTGGAAATCTTTTTGCGTAATATATTTATAATTTTATCATCTGTATTGAACATAAGGTGTTTCATGGCGAATACCTGCTCATACACAGATCCTTTTTTCAATTTTTCCAGAAAGAATTCAGTCAAATCCTCATCGGAAGCAGAAAAAATCTCGAGAATTTCCTCAGTTAATTTTTCATCTTCGGATTGAGATATGAGGGCAAATAGAGTTTCGGGATCGAAACTTTTCTTTGTTCGTTTCAATGCCCATAACATTGTCATCTGATTCTCAAGATTCTCTGAATTAATATTTTTTAAGATCAATTTTGTTATTTCCGGGTTATTCAGAGACGAGAATTTATCAATAATAAACTGAAAAATGGTTTCATCTTTATGATATTGCTGAATATCAAGAATATTTTGTTCAATTTTTTTCAATGCGGATAAAATAGCGAGGAGTTTTTTAAAATCCCCCTTTATTTTTTCAAGCAAACCAAATAAAGGTGTAATGACTGATGGATCTCCAATTTTCCCAAGGCATTCAATAGCCAGAGGATTTAATACTTCATCAACGATCAGTTGTAGCATTACTTCGATAATGGATTCATCGGCTATTTTTATCAATGCGTAAACAATAGGGAATTGGCGCCACGGCAAATCTTTAGTTTTGTTTAGATGTTTTAAAAGAAATGGAATTGCTTCTTTGTTCTCAAGTAATCCGATGGCTTCATAAATAGCGTCAAGGACAATTTCTTCGGTTTCGGTTTCCATCAGTTTCGCTAAAAGCGGAAGAGACGAGTTGGATTTTATCTTGCCAATAATATTGACAGAGAATAACCTTTTATTGATGTTATCCGAAAAAAGAGTTGGAGAAACATATTCAATGATCTGTTCGCCAAACTGAGTTAAAATAGCTGAAGCCGAATTGCTGATTGTGTTGTCTGAATTCTCTATCAAATCAATTAGATATTCTAATGAATGCTTTGCTGATGTTTGCCATTCATTGGAACCGGCGTTTTCCGCCAAATCACTATTTTGGGTTTGGGTAGATTGTTTTCCGAGAACATCAAGCAGGGTATTGAAATGTTCCTGTTTATCGTTATTTTGAATACCGCCTGCGAGTTTCTGCTGAATTTCGTTTATATTCTTTAAGATATCATAAATTTTATGTTCCATGCTGATTCCTATTTAAATCGCTTTAAAATCAAAGAGATGTCCATTTTACTGAATCTTCTTTTTCATCGTAAAAAAACTTCACAAACTTTAGCGGTTCTTCAATAATAAGTTTTTTCCCCTTGATCGATATCCTGGTGATTGGATATATTGTACCCCTTACTTTTATAAAAGAGGGATGCGGTAATATTATTTTTTCCGTTAATATTCTTTTTTCTTCTTCAAGTATCTGTTTGCGTTCTTTTAGCTGGTTAAGAATATCAATAATTTTCAATATTTCATCGGCCTGGTCTTTGAAAATATCCGGGATGAGATCTTTTGAAAGTTTGCATACACTTTCTCCGAGCGAGAGTTCAATTTTATCAATATTTTTTTGGCAGAAAGAGATTTGTGTGTTCAATTCTTTTATCTGTAAATTGATTGAATGCTCAATGCCGACTTCAAGAAAAGTTTCTGTTCCGACTTCAGATCCTATATCTTTGACAATTATTTCTTTACCCGCGCTCAGTAATCCGCCTATAACCATCCCTTCGACAATAATTTTTTCTGTCGCGGTAAGGTTGCTGGAATAAGCAAGTTTCCTAACAACTATCGATTCTGCAGAATTTACTTTGGAATTTTGGATATATGAAGCCGTCACGTTTCCTCCGGCTTCTATGAATGTCTTGTGGGAACCGGTAATACCTTCACCAACGTTTAGAATTCCTGCGCATTCTATAAGAGAGTCTGTAACATTTCCTTTTACAAATACATCGCCTTTTGATTTAACATAAAAATCCGGTAAAACGGATCCTTTTATTAGCACTGTTCCGGGAAAATCAACACATCCGACGTTAAGGTCGACATCACCTTCTATTTCACGAATGGTCAGGACACCAAGATAATCTTTTTTAACAACCAATTGTCCCTCTTCGCAGGCTTTAAACAAACTGTCGTTTTCGTAAAAAATTATGTTTTCAGATTTTATATTGAGGTGTTTTCCACTTTTTGCTTTTAGTACCGAACCATCCACAGCTACACCATCTATACCGGGAGTTTCTTTATAATAGTATGCTATGATCTGGCCTTTTTTAACCTTAACAATAGATTCTTTTTGTTTATAGTCTATAGACCCGTCTTCTTTTTGTTTTCCTATTGATTTTAATGAGACATTAACGACGAGTTCAATATTGGCGTCTTTACCGTTGATCGGTTGAATTCCTGAAGAGACAAGTATATCCTCAATTGGTTCGCCGGATAAAGACAGGGTTTTACAGATTTCGTTTAGGACAGGGAATTTTATACCGTAAGTAACCCCAAATGAATTGATTTTTGATTTTAAATCCATTGGAGAAATCTCAAACGGCATATTCATCTTGGGAAATATACTGAGATACGCCTCGGTTTTATCGAGAGATATATTTACACGATATATAGTTTCTTTCTGCTCATTGATTATATTTGTGTTTTTATCGGTTAAACCCATGATTTTTCATTTTCCGCCCTTATTTCTGTAGTATAGTATCACTCAAAACTACTTATGGCTTCCTGTTCTCCCGGATAAATTTCAAAAACTTTTTTAAGATTAGTGAAACTGAACAGGTCTTCCAGTTGTGGTTGAAGCGAACATAGTTTTAGATTTCCGCCTTTTGAGTTAGCCAGTTTATAAAGCGCAATCAATTCGCGAAGTCCTGCGCTGTTGCTGTATGTCAGGTTTGAAAAATCAAGTATAATATTAATTTTACCGGAATTTATGAGTCTTTCAACATTTGACCGAAGTTGTTCTGCGCTTTCATTATCCAGCTCACCGGTTAATTGAACTATGGATATTTCTATGCTCTCTTTTGTTACAATTTCCATAAAATCCTCCCGTTGTTATTTAAAACTTTAATAAATATCAAATAACTTAATTTATACGCTCATTTCATGATTATGCGCATATTTTGTCAAAACTACTTCGTTGCCTTTATCATTGTATTTTATTTCATCCATATAATATCCCATCAAAAGAACGCCTCTGCCGCCTTCGTTGTGAAGGTTTTCTGGATCTTTCGGGTCTGGAATTGCAGATACGTCAAAACCGTTTCCTTCATCGATAATCTTTACCTGAAGTTTGTCCGGCGAAATAGTCACGTCTATTTTAACTCTTTTATTTTTGTCAAACTTATTACCATGGCGAATCGCATTAACAATCGCTTCATCTATTGCCACGCGTACCCGCATTGTAAATTCATTTTCCGGAAAACCGAGCTGTTTTGCTCCCTGGTATATATAATGTATTAATCCTTTTATATAAATAACGTCACTCGGAATATCGAAACAGAAATTAACTACTAAAAAATGCATTATTTCTTTCTGTTTGTCCGATAATTTTTTCGCTTCAAGCCCTTTTTTTATTACAGAAGAAATCTCAGGAATATTAAATGGTTTTCTGCAGAAATTCAAAGCTCCTCTCTGGAGAGCCTTTACCGCAATTTCCTCGGTTCCTCCTCCAGTCATTATTATTACAGGCAAATCCGGGGATAGTTTCTTTATTTCTTCCATTAAAACTATTCCGTTCATGCCCGGCATATTCACGTCCGTTAAAACAACGTCGATCTTTTGCCTGGATAACTCTTCAAGAGCGTGTTTAGCGTTATATGCCGGTACAACATCCATATTATTTCGATTTAGAATATCTCTTAAAAGCTGACAGATCATTTCATCGTCATCTACAACAAGTATCTTGCCTTCATAAAGATTAGGTTTATTTTCCATAATATTTTTCCTGTAATTCTTTTGTAATACTAATTATGTATTGCTATGACATAAAATTCTAATCAGATAATCAATTTATCGGCATTCAAAATAGATTACTTTAGGAAGATCATTTTTATTGAGGGGGTAAATCCATAATTGAAAATTATAACTAACTTCCTGCACTTAATAGATAGGTTATAATGAATAATTGAAACATTGAATATTGGATAAATTGTGTCGTCTAACTTCAGTAAAATGCGTAAATATTTGTAAAATTTGAAAAATGAATGAAATTTTAGTTAGAATTAATAAATAATTCTTTTAAAAAAATAAAGTTATTGATATAATACTTGGCATATTTTTTTCGGATTGGAGCCGAATACAAATGAAAATAATGAAATTAAACGCTATTTTGAATCTGAAAAGTATAGCAAAATATACTTTTTTTAGTCTGTTTTTCGTATGTGTGTTGATGTCTTTTAATGGAGTTGAAGGCGCGTTAACGGAATCCGCCGTTGTTAAAATTGGCGTGCCTATTGTGAAATTTGATTTACCGGCGACTGATGGTCAAAACTATTCCAACGATAGTTTTAAAGACGCAAAAGTTTTAGTGATTGTCATTACATGCAATCATTGTCCATATGCGAAGGCCTCATGGCCTGTTATTATTGAAATGCAGAGAAAATACAGTGGCCAGGGTGTACAGTTTGTGGCAATTAATCCAAATGATGAAACTGAATATCCTGAAGACAGTTTTGAGAATATGAAAAAAATGGTTGAAAAACTTGGTATTAATATGCCTTATTTACGGGATGAAACGCAGGAAGTTGCCAGAAAATTAAATGCTGTGTGCACTCCGGATATATTTGTTTATGGAGTTGACAGAACGCTTTCTTATCACGGACGAATTAATGATAACTGGCAAAATCCTGAAAAAGTTACCAGCAATGATCTTGATGTTGCGATAAACGGTTTGTTGCGAGGAAATCCCCCTATAAAAAATCAGATACCATCTATGGGTTGTTCAATAAAGTGGAAAAAATAGCAGTCTCACTGTTAAAAAAATTCCCTGAAATATGTATTATGTATGAAGGAGAGATAAGAAAAGGAAAAATTTTTATATTATATTTGCTAAATAAAAAATGCGGCTTACACAAAATATTCGCTTGATTTTATCCGTCAAATATGCAGCAAAATTAGAAAATGGCGGAAAGAAACAAAAAACCATGGGAGGCTAAGGATGTATGATTAAATACATTTAGTTCTTAAAAGAGAATCGAAAAGTAGTGAGTATGCCGTTAAATGGGATTAACCATTTCAATAAAAAATGATTTAAACAACAAAAAATGAGGAGTTAGAAATGAAAAGAATTGGATTTTGTTTTATGATGGCTGCGGTCCTTGCTATTGCTGGATCTATATACGCTCAGTGTGAAGAGAAGACGAATGAAGGATCAAACGACGGCGCAGTGATCAGCAACACATTCGCTCAGGTAGAAGAGAGCGCGAATGAAGGCTCAAATGACGGCGCAGTGATCAGCAATACATTCGCTCAGATAGAAGAGAGCGCGAATGAAGGCTCAAATGACGGCGCAGTGATCAGCAATACATTCGCTCAGATAGAAGAGAGCGCGAATGAAGGATCAAATGACGGCGCAGTGATCAGCAACACATTCGCTCAGATAGAAGAGAGCGCGAATGAAGGATCAAACGACGGCGCAGTGATCAGCAACACATTCGCTCAGGTAGAAGAGAGCGCGAATGAAGGC